>Ga0154319_1096_pt3 | contig 13964 bp, 15 predicted proteins | sample RifGroA2_FD_117659 | JGI IMG/M metagenome (GOLD analysis project Ga0154319, IMG submission 117659) | Ignavibacteria bacterium GWA2_54_16 | reverse complement strand
CTGCAAGCAGCTGCGGGCTGAAAAAGTGAAGACGCCCATACTCATGCTCACGGGGAAGGGAGAGGAGATTGACAAAGTCATGGGATTGGAGCTCGGCGCCGATGACTATGTCACCAAGCCGTTCAGTGTCAAAGAGCTCATCGCCCGCGTCAAGGCGCTTCTGCGGAGGCAGGTGGAAAACCAGAGCTCGTTGAATGAAGCCTCTTTTGGTGATGTGTACGTGGATTTTAAAAAACAGGAAGCGACAAAGGGAAAAAGAAAGATCGATCTCACAGCGAAAGAAGTTCAGCTTCTAAAATACTTTGTCGAACGTGAAGGCGAAGTCATCTCCCGCGACCAGTTGCTCGACAAGGTGTGGGGATATGATGCGCTCCCTACGACGAGAACTGTCGACAACTATATCCTCTCACTCCGCAAAAAGATTGAGAAGAATCCCGCAAAGCCCAGACATCTTCTTACTGTACACACTGCAGGTTACAAGTTCCAGAAGTAGCATTCCCCGTAACGCCCAGTCACCAGGCCTGAAGGCCTTCGAAGCACCGAAGACCCGATCCCGCATCTCCGCTAGGCCGGCTTTCCTCGCCTCGTCCCGCCAGGAACATTTCTTTCTTCAGTCCCCACTCTCAGAGTTTGTGCTCTCCCGACCTTGTGTGTGCTCCGGCAAATCTCTTCGACCCGCCAAAAGAATATGACGACTCCTTGACAGTTCTATGACAACTGAGTCGATCTCCTGAACGATATTGGAGCCAACAAGTTTAGGAGATTAGCCAATGACCACTCTGATTGTTCTCGTTGTCACAACACTGGTTCTGTCGGCAGCTCAACGTATCAAGCTCGCTCTGAAAGTCATGTTGCGCAGCGTGTCGCTGTGAATCGGCCTGACAGCAATCACCGGGGAGGGCACACCTCATGACCAGTCACCAATATCTTCTCGTGCGGACGTTCTATCATACATGGATTGTCGATGCAAATTGGTGGAGAACCCTGCTTATATGGGTAGCAACGATGCTCCTGCGGTATTTTCTTGCAACAGTTCTCGTGATCTGTATTACCGGCGAAGCAAATTCTCAGACCTTGTCTGCCGTACGGAGGCCTTTCGCAGCGGGTGAGGTGCTGCACTACAAGGTAAAATGGTCCTTCCTTCGCCTTGGAACGGTGACCATCCGACAAGCAAGAGCAGATTCTTCCCGCTACCTGGTCCAAATGCTGGTTCAATCGTCACCTTCCTTACCGTTCATCGACGTCAGGTTCCTGAACCAAACCTATCTCACGGAGGTGTCGCAATCACTCTCAGAGGAAACAGTCAGTTCCTCCAAAGACCCGACAGAAAAGACTGTCTATCGGGCCGATCGTGCGAACGGGATCATTCGGATGGTGGATAGCCTGAAGGGCAAGCAGATCAGGATTGACAGCCTTGAATGGGGGAGTGATTGCTTTGACGCTTTGGGACTTTTGATGTTCAGCAGACGAATGGCAGGCTGTGACTCAACTATTTCACTCCCAACGTTGAACGACTATAGAATCGCCCAAACGAACGTCACCTACGGGAATGAGACCGAAGAGATTGAAGTGGCGGCCTTCGATGGCCCTGTGCGGTGCAGAAAAGTCACCGGAAACGCCCAGTGGGTCGGGAAGTCCTTCGCCGGTATGAAAGGCCCCTTCCGGGGCTGGTTCTCGGATGACGAGTACTCCATTCCTGTAAGGGCCTCTGTTGAGATATTTCTTGGAAGCATAGTCCTGGAGCTTGAATCTGTCGATCATCCGTCGAAAATCGTGACATCTTCGTCCTCAGCAATTACCTGCAGGCAATGAAAGGAGTTGGCAGCCATGAACACGCTTGTCACTGGAGGAAACGGTTTTATCGGACGCCGTCTCGTCTCCGAACTTTTGAGGCGGGGAGAACTAGTGCACGTTCTCGACCTTGCTGATTCTTCCACTTCTATGCAAAACTCCGAAAGACTGCAAATATTCTCCGGAAGCATCTTGAACGCCGTTGATGTTGATCGGGCGATGCAGGGATGCGACCGGGTGTATCATCTGGCGGGTTATGCGAGAAATTGGGCCCCCGATGAACAGACGTTCTTCGATGTCAATGTTGGCGGGACAAAGCAGGTTCTCGAATCTGCAATGAAGAACAACATCAAAACGGTCGTCCACACCTCAAGCAATGTGACGCTCGGACCCTCGAACGGGACGGAGGTCGATGAGTTGACACAGCGGCCGAACGAGTTTCTTACGCCTTACGAAAAGTCAAAGTACCTCTCCGAGTGTCTGGTCAGGAACTATGTCACACGAGGGCTGGATGTCGTGATTGTGAATCCCAGCAGAGTCTTCGGTCCGGGACCGCTCACGGAATCGAATTCTGTGACGGCGATGATGGCTTGGTATCGGGAGGGGAAATGGAGACTGCTTCTCGGGGATGGGAGGATGGTAGGGAACTACGTTTATATCAATGACCTCGTCGCTGGCTACATCAGAGCGATGGATTATGGGAGGCCGGGGCAGAACTATATCCTGGGCGGGGAAAATGTATCGTTTAATGATTTCTTCAGGCTCCTTTCGGAAGTGACAAAGCGAAGGTACAGGATGCTCCATCTTCCCTCGACCCTTGCAGTAGCATTCTCGGAATTTGAGGCGCTCCGGTCGAAATACACGAGACACTATCCGCTTATCACCTGCGGTTGGGCGCGGACGTTCCTCACCAATTGGGCCAACAGCTGCGATAAAGCGCGCCGCGAACTCGGATATGTCATTACGCCACTTCGCGAGGCAATGCGGGAAACCTTCGAGTGGCTCGATCAAACCGCTAACGCAGTGTAGGCATAGGGACGGAGGAGCCATGAAACATGCGATGCTTGTTGTTTTGGGTTTCCTAGTTGCCCCATCCTGGGGATACGGACAAGATCAGTATGTCTGGCTACGGCTCGAGGGTCATCACGTCATCACAAATGCCCGGTACCATTCCGTGACCGCGGAGACGGTTCTTGTCGTGCGGGGAGGGATGCTGGTTGGTCTGGACCTCGATGACGTTGTACAAATCAGATTCATGAAAGGCTCCTCCATGATCAATGGTGCAGCTATAGGCGCAGGATCGGGACTGGCGACAGGTGTCCTTGTTGCTACTTCCCTCAAGGCATTCTGTGGGGACGGCACGTCGGTTTCCACGACGATAGTCGCATTCACCGTCATGGGTGGCATCATCGGCGGTACCGTTGCCGCACTTGAGAAAGAGGGAGACATCGTCAGTCTTGAAAATCTGGACAAGGCATCGAAAGCTGACCGAATTCGCGAGGCGGCGAAAGGCGCCGGCACTGCAAAGTGATGAATGTCGTTTGACAAACGTTTTATAATTCTGTGACAATTCACTATCCCTTCAGCTGTAAGTTACACACAGTTCTTTGAACACCGCAGGATCTCAATAACCATTCACATTCTAAAGGGAGGTCGTCATGAAAAGCGCATCTTCCAGCTCATTCGTCACTGCAATCCTTGCGGGCTTGACAATCCTTGCCACGCCAGCACAAGCTCAGCTGCGGGACGTCCCACAAGAAGTTGCCTTCGCAGAACGGAACCTTGGCGGTCCGCGATTAGGTGTAACCTATGTGATGGGGGGAGGTAATGGGGAACTGCTCAACAAACTAAGAGGGAAGGGAATCGGCTCCGTCATCAGCCAGTTCGGTTGGCACTTTGAATATCAAATCATCCCTGAAGGCGGCGGGCCGCAATTCGTCATCCAGGGCATCCCGTTTCTCGGTGCTGTCGAATACGGAACCGTTGTTCCCAGCCTGACAGTTGCCATGGGAGTCCGGTTACCGGACGGGTTCGAGTTCGGGCTTGGGCCCAACGTGATCATTGGAGGAACGAAGGGAGCAAACACGTCACTCGTGGCAGCAGTCGGAAAGTCGTTCAACTACGGCGGAGTCAGCATTCCGATCAATCTCGCGTTTGCGACGAGCCCTACCGGCAACCGGTTGTCGGTGATCTTTGGCTACGCAATCGCGGGTGCGACAAAGTGACAGTTCTGAAGTTAGTCAGCATAGGATGGGGCGAGAACATGGTCTCGCCCCATCTCCGGTATTGGGCAGAGGGATCGGCGCCTGTCGACGACATCAATACATCCCGAACAAACAGCTCGCAAAGTCTTTCCAAAGAGATTGTTTTCTGTGAAAGTCAGTAGCATCTGTGTTTATCTGTGTGACATTGCCAGCGGACAAGCCCTTTCGATCTCAGCACACATTTTCTCCGGTAAGTGGCCCCATCAAAATTTCAGATACTCGTCCCACCTCCGAAATAGCTCGGCGGTCGCCTTCACATCCCCGAGACAGTATTCCGCTATCTCCATATGCTTCCCTTCCGCAGAGAGTCTGCCAAGGTCGAGTCCCGTGACACCGTGCGATTTCGGACTCTCAATCCCGAACGACTTGCAGACGAAATCGAGGCTGAACTTCCTCGACGCACCGTAGAACGTGAACTGGTCCAGGAGATCGCAGTGGACAGAACTGTCGTAGCGGTACGGCATCAGATTGCGTGTCGGCTTGATTCTCCGGATCGCTGATCGCAGCATAATGAATGGGCAATCGAACCCTCGTCCGTTGAATGTGATGAACTGGCTGTACTTCGGAATATCTTCCCAGAAGTGCTGGAGTATTTCGTCTTCGGTACCGGAGATGAACTGTATCGTGCCGTCGGGGGATTGTGTATTGATGGGAGGTTTCGATTGAAACAGGACCTTTCCCCGATCCGTCTCCGGATTAAGAAGTGCGATGGCAATGATCTGAGCGGTCATCGGATAGAGGCTGAGTTTCAGAATCGCATCGGCCCGTTCCTCTTCCGTCCCTGCAAATTTCAGAAGATACTCTTGCTGCGTTTTGTCGAAGGAGTCGAATGGGTAGCCAAGCGTTTCGATATCGATGACGACGTGAGTCATAGGATTCACCCTTCTGCCGAGGAATCCCGCCATCTTTGTGTGGGAGATTCTTCTACGACGTGATATGGTAGTGTTTCAATCCCCAGTAGGATTCGACCGCTGTGACCTTGAGGATCGTATAGACGGGAATAGCGAGGAGCATCCCGAGCACACCAAGCAGTTGATTGCCAACGATCAGCACGACAATCACGGTGAGCGGATGCATGTCGACTGTTTTGGAGAAGCAGAGTGGCTGGACGATGATATTGTCGATTGTCTGGACGATGAGCAGGAAAAGGAGAATCGGGGCGACCATGCTGAGGTCTCCCGTTTGTGTTATCGATATGAGGATTGCCGGCACCACGCCGACGAACGGTCCGACGTACGGAATCAAATTCGAAATACCGGCGACCACTCCAAGGAGGATGGGATAATTCACGCCGATGAAGTAGTATCCAACGATGTTGATGATGCCGACGATCACCGAGTCGAGTATCCATCCCCGCAGGTAACCGATGAGGTCCTTCTGGATTTTGTCCACGACGTTGAGCGTCATCTCGAAGTACTTGTTCGGGACGCGCTCGAGAAGCCTCTTGGATGCTCTGTCGCCGTCGGCGAGGGCAAAATAGATGACGAAGGGGATAATGAGGAAGCTGAACATCGAACCCGCGGCTGCTGCGAGACTCTGCCCGGCAGAGCTGACGCTGCCGTCGATCAATGTCCGAATCTTCTGAGAGGCTGCCTGAGGATCGATGACAGGGATTCCGGAAGCGAGGCTCCTTACCAGCTCGTCGATCTTCTGGTCAAGGGGGAAATGCTGGAACCGTTGATAGAGATCGCGCACGCTGTCCATGACGATGGGAATTCCCTGAGCGCCGTTGAAGAATGCAATAGCGCCAATCAGGAAGAAAACGAGAATGATCGAGAGCGTGCGGTTCAATCCGATCGAGATCTCAAAGAATCGCACAAGGGGTCGAAGAACAAATGCCAGGAGAATCGCGAGGATCAGTGCGACGAGAAGTGCGGGAAAGAGACAGGCGACGGCGAAGGAGGCACTCAGGACGAGAACCAGGGATGCAACTTTCACAGATGGCCGGTGCAAGAATGGTGTCGTCATCGCTTCGTGGTAGGCTGATTCGGGTATGCCATCGAAGAGCGGCCCCCCCTTTATGCTGTGATGCGATAGTTCTTCAGGCCCCAGTGTGTCTCCACGGCTGAGACCTTGATGATGGTCGCCAGCGGAATCGCCAGGAGCATGCCGCCCACGCCGAGTATTTCGTGTCCGATGAGAAGGAGAAGGATGACCGTGAGCGGATGCATGTCGACTGATCGCGCGAAGCACAACGGCTGCACGACAAAATCATCGATCAACCTGATGATGACGGTCATGATGACGATGGGGCCGACCATCTCGAACGTGCCCACCTGGGTGAGCGAGACCAGGATCGCGAGGCTGGCCCCCACGATCGGGCCCAGATAAGGGACGAGATTCGCGATCCCCGCCATGACGCCGATGACGACAGCATAATCCACCCCGAGGATCGCCAGTCCGGTGATACTGAGAATCCCGACGATCATGGAATCGAGGATCCAGCCCTTGAGATATCCCACAAGCTGCGATCGAATCTTCTGAATGACATTGAGGGTCATCTCGAAATAACGATTGGGGACGCGTTCGATCACATTCTCGAATGCGCGGTGACCGTCGGCGAGAATGAAATAAGTCACAAACGGGACAATTGCGAGTGTTACGAGCGTGCCGAAGGCATTTTGGATTGAATCTCCCGCCGCGTCCGTCGCCTGACCGATCATCCCATGTACTGCTCTGGCCAGTGATTCGGCATGAATGAACGGAAGCGACAGCTCAAGGCTCTTGGTGAGCTCGACAAGTTTTGTCTCAAATGGAAACTGCTTCATTTGTTCGTGAATCGCGAGCAGGCGATCGAGGAGCACTGGTCCGGCGGTCGCAAACAGATAAACAAGAGAGCCCCCGACGGTGAAGAATGTGAGGATAATCGCCGGAATTCTCTTCATGCCGAGGCGACTTTCAAGCGCCGAGACAAAAGGACTCAGGATGAATGCGCCGAGTGCGGAGATGATGAGGGCCAGAACCAGGTCGGGGAAGAATGAGGCGATCCAGAATCCGACCGCGATGATGGCGACCAGCAGGACGACCTTCGCGAGAGGATTGGAGACTGGTATACGATGCATAGAGAGTTATCGGTTCAGGCTTCGTGCGGTCTTCGATGCGATCTCGAAGGAAAACCCGCGCTGAAGGAGGTATTCCGTCAACCGCCTTTGTCGGGTCAGCGAATCCATTTTGGAGAAGCGGGTCGCGCTCGCCCTGAGTTTTCTTGCCAGCAACGCTTTCGCAGCGGCTTCTTCGTCCTCGTCGGTCACATACTCCTTCAGCACGCGATCCGACAGCTGAAAGGAGATGCCCTTCTCCATCAGTTTCTTCCTCAGCAGCGACCTCCCCATGGGTTTCCCCTTTAGGCGGTCGCGCACGAACATCCGTGCAAATTCAACGTCGTTCAGGTAATGCTGATCCTTGAGCAAATCGACAACCTGAACCGCCACGTCGCGGTCGAACCTTTTCCCGGCGAGCTTGTCGAGGACTTCCCTGGAACTGCGCGGTCTGTACGAAAGGAAATTCAAGGCCTGCTGATATGCCGACTCACGCTTCTCGGCTGCAGTGAACTTTTCGAATGTCGTCTCGTCCAGTTCCATGCCTGCGAAGATTCCCCACTTGACCAGAAGCGTATCGCTGATCCTCAGGGCCGGCTTCTCGTCGATGTACACATCGTACCGGCTGCGCTCACGACGGCACCGTTCGATCTTCGTGATGAGCATGCGGCATCAGTGTCTTAGCTTTTCGCCGGCTTTTTCACGGGAGCCGCTTGTTCCGATTTTGCCGGCGCCGGCGGTGTCGCCTCTGCCGGCAAAAGCCCGAGTTTCCTCCGCAGCGTCGTGTCAATCTCCTTCACCAGCGCGGCATTGCCGAGAAGGAACGTCTTCACCGCATCGCGGCCCTGGCCGATCCGCTCCTCTTTATACGAGAACCACGATCCGCTCTTCGCGATGATATTATGCTCAACTGCCGTGTCAATGAGATCGCCGAGCTTCGAGATCCCCTCATTATAAAGAATGTCGAACTGCGCTTCTTTGAAGGGGGGAGCGACCTTGTTTTTCACCACTTTTACCCGCGTCCGGTTTCCTATGATGTTCTGTCCGTCTTTCAGAGCTTCGATTCGCCTTACATCCAGGCGAACGGAAGCATAGAACTTCAGGGCGTTTCCGCCCGTCGTCGTCTCGGGGTTGCCGAACATGACTCCGATTTTCTGACGGAGCTGGTTTGTGAACATCACGCTCGTTTTCGACTTGGAAATGGCCGAGGTGAGTTTTCGGAGCGCTTGCGACATCAGCCGGGCCTGCACACCCATCGTCGGATCTCCCATTTCCCCTTCGATTTCCGCCCGCGGAGTCAATGCCGCCACGGAGTCGATGATGACAACATCGAGTGCGCCGCTCCTGACGAGCGTCTCCACGATCTCGAGCGCTTGCTCCCCAAATTCGGGCTGGGAGAGGAGCAGGTTGTTCACATCCACACCGAGTTTCTTCGCATAGGCGATATCGAGGGCATGCTCCGTATCGATGAATGCGACAACGCCCCCCTGTTTCTGTGCCTCGGCCAGGATGTGGAGACAGATTGTCGTTTTGCCGGAGGACTCGGGACCGAAGATTTCTATGACGCGGCCTCGCGGCACTCCGCCGATCCCGAGAGCAGCATCGAGTGAAATCGAACCGGTCGAAATGGCATCGATCTTGGCGATCGGCCCTTCCGCCATCTTCATAATGGCGCCCTTGCCATGCTGTTTCTCAATCTGATCGAGGGCAATCTTCAGCGCCTGAAAACGTGCTTCTTTGCTCGTGGATTCGGACATGGGTACTCCTGATTATGGGACCAAAGGAATTGATTTCAAGAGAGCGTAGACTGAACCGGTCGGCTTCAAATCACTGCGCATGATGTGGATCTCGCTGCAGCGGGCTATCGACGGTTCAAAAGTAACGGATTTTAGTCTGGCTGTCAAGCCATCGAGACCGCGGTTTCCCTTGACTCTTCCGAGCGTGATGTGAGCATGAAACTGTCGATCGTCATGCGGAAAGCCGAGCGCGGCACAGCTTTCCTCGATAAGTCTCTGAACCCGGTCGAGAGCGCTGCTTGGCTTCGTTCCGATCCAGACAACTCGCGGCCGGATGATGTTCGGAAACCCTCCAACGCCTTCATAGGAAACCTCAAAAGCACCTAATCCGCCAATCGATTTCTGAAGAGACTCCGCGAGTTTCGGAATCACCGGGGGCTCGGCGTCTCCGAGGAATTTCAAAGTGATGTGGAATTTGTCCGGCGCATCCCACTTGACGTCGCCGCCCGCCTCCCGGAGTTCAGATTGAGTGCGTGCGATCTTTTCTTTCAGCTCGGACGGAAGCGGAAGCGCTATGAAGGTTCTCACGGTATCCATAGCCGCGTCACGACTCGATGCTCAGGAGTTTTCTGCGCACGAGCTCAAGAGCTGCCTGCGATGCCCGCTCTTTCGTCCTCTGGCGATGATCGCCAAAGTTGAATTTCAATGCCAGTGTGACGGATCGATCGGAGTAGCCGATCCAGACGAGACCGACCGGTTTCTCCGGAGTCCCGCCCGCCGGGCCGGCAATGCCGGTTGTCGACAATCCAATATCGGTGTTTGCTTTGAGGCGAACGCACAGGGCCATGGCCTCGGCGACCTCTCGGCTGACTGCGCCGTGTGACCGGATCAAATCGCCTGGGACACCAAGGTCTGCCAGCTTCGATTCGTTGCTGTACGTGACGTAGGACCGTTCGAAGTACGCAGAACTCCCCGGAACGTCTGTGATCCGGTCGGCGATCAATCCGCCAGTGCACGATTCGGCGACAGCAATTGTCAGATGACGATCCAGCAGCAAGCCGCCGAGAGTCTGTTCCAGCTCTTCGTCGTCGACGGCGTAAATGTACTTGCCCGCCTTCGAACGGATTCCGCGCTCGACGGCCGCGACCTTTTCGTTTGCTTCCTCAACGGTCTTCGCACGTGCGGTGATGCGGAGCCTCGTCCCGGTGGGGGAAGGGAGGAAGGCGAGTGTGATGCCGTTGTCAGTGCCCAGAAGCGTTTTGATGTCACCAATCTGCTCAGCAAGAAACGACTCCCCGATCCCCGTTGTTTTGAGCGTCCGGTGTCGAATGACCGAGCCCGAACTTTTTGAGGCGAACGAGGGAAGAATGAAGGATTCCGTCATTGCCTTCATTTCAAACGGGACGCCCGGCATTGCAATGAGATAATGGCCGTTGCGCTCAAACATAAATCCGGGAGCTGTGCCGTGGTTGTTCTGAATGACAAGGCCGCTTCTGGGCACAAGGGCCTGATCCTCGTTGATTTTCCTTGGCGCAACGCCGCGCCGTTCGAAAAACGAGCGCACTCGGGAGAGAGCCTCTTCGTTCACAATAAGGTCCGTGCCGAAGAATCGACAGACCGCTGTGCGCGTGATATCGTCGTGCGTGGGCCCCAGACCGCCGGTGACGAGAACGAGGTCGTGCTCCTCCATGCCCCTCGCAAACGCCTCAAGGATCTGCTCTTCTTCATCGCCGACGGTTGTCATGCGTTGGACGGCAATTCCGATGGAGTTCAGTTTCTCCGCAAGGTACGCTTGATTTGTGTTGATCACCTGACCGATGAGGAGTTCATCGCCGATGGAAATGATTTCAGCCTTCATGGAATCATGAGAGAAATAAACTGGTAGACTGTCCTAGATCAAGCGCAGCGCCACGGCCGCCTGGAGAATGAGATTGGTGTAGAGTGCCGAGATGACATCATCAAGCATGATCCCTTTGCCGCCATGAAGCGAATCGAACCGGCGCGCGGGGTAGGGCTTGAAAATGTCGAGAATGCGGAACACAAAGAAACCGGCGATAGAGATGAGGATCGTCTTTGGCAGTAAAATGAGAGAGATCCACATCCCTAACACTTCATCGATGGTGACTTCGCCGGGATCGTGACCATAGACTTTCTCCATGGCGTTCGACGTGTACACGCCGAGAACAAACACGATCACAATCAGGGCGGCCATCACGAGGGGGTGTTCGAATCCCGGAATCCAGTAGAACGCGAGCCCGACCGCGCTGCCCGCTGTTCCCGATGCAACAGGCGAATACCCGGAGAACAGTCCGGAGGCAAATGCCTTCGGAAGCAATCCAATAGTCGGTTGCTCGCCGCCGGGGCCTTCCTGAATATCGCTACTCTGATTCTGTGATTCGGTTGGATGCGCCATAGAGATCGCGAACGGTTGCCCAATTGTTGACGACATACAGGGCGCCGGTGAGTAAGGTGATGGCGGTGATGACGACCATCATGGGATAGAGAAGTGAAGGATCGAGGAGCATGTCGAGCGTTGTTCCAAACCGGACGCGGAAGTACTCCGTGTCGCGGGCGATGTAGATGAGGAGAACGTAATAGATAACGGCAAATTGAAGAAAGGTTTTCGTCTTCGCCATTCGTGTCGTATCGAAGGCTTTGCCCTTGAATTCAGAGTAAGAACGAAGGAAGGTGATGGCGATGTCTCGGATGACAATCAACCAGACCGTCCACGAGGGGACAAGGTTGAGGTACACGAATGCGATGAGCGCAGCGGAGGTGACGACCTTGTCGGCAAGGGGATCGAGGAAGGTGCCCCACCGCGTGACATATCCCCATCGTCGCGCGACCCACCCGTCGTACCAATCTGTGAGCATCGCGACGATGAACACGAGAAGAGACAACTGACGCATCACCGGATCAGCCGAGAACAAGAAGGCCAGAAAAACCGGTGTCAACAGAATGCGCAGGAATGTCAGCTGGTTGGGTGGTGAGATCGGGAATTTCATGGGATATCTGGAATCGAGCCTGCACTGGAACAAAAAATCCCGCGGACGAAGCGGGATTTGACAACCACGATCTATGTAACAACCCGCGCCCGCGTTATGCCGCCTTTTGGACCTTGCCAGTCTTGATGCAATTAGTGCAAACGGTGATACGTCGAACCGAGCCGCCAACCTTCGCCCGGACACTCTGGAGGTTCGGGAGAAACCGTCGAGGCGCCCGGTTGTGAGCGTGACTCACGTGATTTCCAGCCATCGGTTTTTTGCCGCAGACTTCACAAACTCTTGCCATTGCTAAGCTCCATCTCTAAAGTTCAAAATTGTATCACAATATAGACAGAAAAATAAAGAGAGGCAAGACCATTTTGTGCCGGCGTCGACTGCCTCCACGCACACCAGCTTGGTTGCGCAATCCTGTTTTTTTGGTTATCATAATCAAGTCAAATAGGATTCCCTGAGGTAAGACGTGAGAAGGTAGAAGTGAGACGAAACCCGCCGGCGCGTCCAAGGGCCTCAGATTGCATCAACACCCCGAAACTCTCAACCAGAAACTCGAAACTTCTACTTTGATCATTCTCGGCATCGAATCTTCGTGTGATGAAACCTCTGCGGCTGTTGTAAGGGACGGCAGGCTGCTGTCGAATGTGACTGCCACTCAGCTTTTTCATTCGAAGTATGGGGGTGTCGTTCCGGAACTTGCTTCCCGGGCGCACCAACTCCGGATCATTCCGGTGGTTGAAGAAAGCCTTCAAATAGCCGGTGTCGATAAAGAGGAACTGAGCGGCATCGGAGCCGTCTATGGCCCTGGATTGATTGGGGCCATTTTGGTGGGACTGAGCTTCGGCAAGTCGATGGCTATGGGCCTGAGTATCCCCTTCGTCGGCGTTGATCATATGGAAGCGCATTTGTTCTCGAACCTGATCGAAGATCCCAAGCCGTCGTTTCCTTTTGTCAACTTGACGGTTTCGGGCGGACATACGCAATTGGTGCTTGTGAGAGGTCCGTTCGACTATGAAATGCTCGGAGAAACAAAGGACGATGCAGCCGGCGAGGCCTTCGACAAGGTCGCGAAAATGCTTGGGATCGGTTATCCGGGCGGCCCGCTCATCGACAAGCACGCCTCGAAGGGAGATCCCTCTTTTGTGCATTTTCCACGGCCGTACCTGGGCGACGATTCGCTCGAGTTCAGTTTCAGCGGATTGAAGACCTCCGTGCTGTACCACCTCCGGAAGATCGGGTACGCTGCTGCAGAAGCAGGCAAGCGGGACGAGCACGAAAGACTCCTCGCGAACCTGTGCGCGAGCTTCCAGGCTGCGGTGGTCGATGTGCTCGTCGCGAAAGCCATCAAAGCGGCAGAAGTCTCGGAGGTCCGTCACATCGCCGTTGCGGGCGGAGTTTCCGCAAACTCGGAACTCCGCAGGCGACTCAAAGAAGCCGCGTCGCACCGTGGATGCGAGGTCTTCGTTCCGAAGTTCGAATTTTGCACGGACAATGGAGCGATGGTGGCGATGGTGGCATACGCGAAGCTGCAGCAAGGTATGACCTCGAGCCTGGAACTTACTGCTGAGCCTGGACTCTCGTTGGAACATTAAAAGCTGACAGCTTTCAGCTTGTTGTGTCGTCGGTGCAGTCAAATCCGCGTTCAGATCGCTATCCTCCGGCACTCGAAAACTGGAAATTGAAAACAACAACGATTCACCTTAAACCTCCTGAGTTGACCCATGGAAGACCTCGAAGTCTGGCGCCAGAAAATTGACGAGATCGATGTGCAGCTCGTCAAGCTTCTCAATGAACGAGCGATATGTGCGAGGGAGATTGGGAAGATCAAATTGCAGCTTGGGATGGAGGCGTATACTCCGGCGCGCGAGCTGGAAGTCATGCAAAATGTCATCTCTCACGGGAAGGGTCCGCTCTCGGCAGAGGCACTTAGACGGCTTTACGAAAGAATCATCGACGAATCCCGTTCGGTGGAGCGTATCTTCATGGACGGCCAGAAAAAGAAACGCAAGGGACGCGCGTGACTCCGGGCGGAAATTCCAGGCTTCAAAGCGGTCGGACGCTTTGGCGGAAAGTTGCCGTTGCGGCTGCACTCATCTTCATTGTCGGCGGCGTCTACTTCGTCTTCTGGGCTCCCAA
>Ga0154319_1094_pt1 | contig 14021 bp, 11 predicted proteins | sample RifGroA2_FD_117659 | JGI IMG/M metagenome (GOLD analysis project Ga0154319, IMG submission 117659) | Ignavibacteria bacterium GWA2_54_16 | reverse complement strand
TTGAACTTTGACTTTGCCATACGTCCTCCAATCCGTAATGTATAACGTATGGCTCATAAACACAAAATTCAGGACAGTGTCGAGCGGGACACTCGTCTGAAAAGAGAGAAACGTTGTTTGCTCACAAGTCCTGAACGCTACTGCGCTGGTGTCCTACTCTACAACGCTTTGTCAACGCCCGCCGGGCGGTCGCTCAACGTGAAGCTTGTTTTCTGGCTCCTGCACAAACCTACTTCGCCAACCCCACCCCGAATTTCATTTTCTCAGACACGGTCACGGGAAGCTTGCCCTTGAAAGAGGTCTTGCCGTACAGAGCTTCAGCGGTTGCTTCCTGCAGAGCTTTGGCGTTGTCGTACGCGCAGATGTAGGCCGGAATTGCCGGAGCGGAGGCTCCGATGTAGGGATTGCCGAATGATACTAAGGCAACTCGTCTATTCGTTGCCGATAGTCCCTGAAGAAACGCAGCTTGAGCCGGCGGCAGGGCCACTGTCCCGCTGCTCAAAACAATCTTGATGTACGCTGCGACTAACACGACATCAGCGTCCGCAGCCGCCTTGAGGGCCCCCGCCACTTCATCGCTTCGAAGCGAATCGCTCAGCCTGAGCTCGGTCACATTGCCTGACAATTTCTTGACCTCGTCAGGAAACGTCACAAGCCCTCGTGACATCATGGAATTTCCCTCTTTGTTACTCATGGTGAGCACGAGGACCTTCTGCGCCGGATTCAACGGGATGATCTTTCCGTCGTTCTTGGCCAGTGTGACGCACTGTGCCGCGATTCTTTTCGCTTCACGGTAATTCTCTTCCGTTCCAACCAGGGCTGAGATCCTCTCAACATCAACAAATTTCTGCTTGTGGATCCCCACGCGCGTTTTGGCTTTCAGTATTCGTCGCACCGATTCGTCAATGCGTTTTTCGGTAATTTGGCCGTTCGAAACGGCCCGGCGGATTGCCTGAATTCCCTTCTCGAGATTGCCCGGGAACAAAATAATGTCACACCCGGCCTGAATGGCTTTCACCGTCGCGACATCAAATGGATATCGAGTCGTAATGCCGCCCATGGCCATCGCATCGGTGAAGACGAGTCCATCAAATTTCAACCGGTCTCTCAGCAGCTTCGTCATGGCGTTCGTCGAAAGCGTCGCCGGCAGGGTGTCAACATCCACGGCTTGAATCCACAAGTGCGCGCTCATGATGCTGGAGGGCATTCCCTTCTTGAGCACTTCCTTGTAGGGATAGAGTTCCATCGATTCAAACTCTTTTGGCGAACTCGTCACCACACCGAGCTTCGCGTGCGTATCCGTGGCGGTATTGCCATGTCCCGGAAAGTGCTTGCCGGTGGCCAGCAGTCCGCTCTCCTGGTACCCCTTCACGGCTGCAACTCCTAGCGCGGCGACGAGTCGGGGATCCTCGCCGAAAGAGCGGGTATTGATGACGGGGTTGTCGGCGTTGTTGTTCACATCGAGGACCGGCGCATAGTTCAGGTGAACCCCTATCGCCCGCGCTTCGCGTGCCGTCAATCGGGCGGCTGAAGCGACCAGCTTTGGATCGCGCGAAGCCCCAAGTGCCATGTTGATCGGCAGGTCCGTCGCACCGTCGATGTACGTGCCGGCGCCTTTTTCGAAGTCCACGGTGACCAGCAGGGGGTATTTCGAAGCTTCCTGCAATCTGTTGAGTTCGGCCGCAATTTTCTTCGCCTCGGTTCTCGCGAACCACAGCCCGCCAATGCCATAGCTCCTTATCCACCCTTCTGTCTTTTGAATATCGGTGTGGGCCGGAACGAACAGCTGTCCGATTTTCTCATCCAACGTCATCGATTGGAGAGTGCGATTGACCCAGGCGTCATCGACCGGTAACAACTGGGCACGGAGCGAACTGACGAGAAGCGCGACTGCGAGTGCGACGGTAAGAGTCTTCATAGTTTTTCAGGAGTGACGTGAAAGCGTTGTTATATTTTCGACAAAGCCTGCTTGAGATCGTCGATGATGTCCTCAAGGTCCTCGATTCCCACTGAAATTCGGACCAACCCATCGGTGACACCGATGCGCAGGCGTTCCTCCGGCGGGACGGAGGCATGCGTCATTGTCGCCGGATGAGAAATCAGCGATTCCACTCCCCCGAGGCTCTCGGCCAGGGCGCACAGGCGAACCGACTTCAGAAATTTCTTGGCCTTGTCGAGGCTGCCGAGGTCAAACGAGATCATTCCTCCGAATCCCCGCATCTGCTTTTTGGCGAGCCGGTGCTGGGGGTGGCCGACGAGGCCCGGATAATTTACCTTCTTCACCTTCCTTTGCGTGTTGAGGAATGCAGCTACTTCCGTCGCATTGGAATCGTGGCGCGCCATCCTGACCGCCAGCGTCTTGATGCCGCGGAGGCACATCCAGGCCTCAAACGGGCTCAGGATGCCGCCGGTCGACTTCTGAATGAAGCGCAGCCGCTCGGTCAGCTTCGCATCGTTGAGCACGACGAGTCCGCCAAGCATGTCGCTATGGCCGTTCAGGTACTTCGTGGCGCTGTGGAGGACGATGTCGATGCCGAAATCGAGGGGATTTTGGAGATATGGCGTGGCGAATGTGTTGTCCACCACCGAGATAATCTTGCGTGATTGAGCCAGCCTGGCGACCGCCCGGAGATCGGTAATCTCCATCGTCGGATTCGTCGGCGTCTCGATAAAGACCATCCGTGTGTTCGGCTTGAGTGCCGATTTCACAGCTGCAAGGTCTGTCGTGTCAATGAAGTCGAACTGAAGCCCAAAGTCCGCCAGAACAAGCTTGGCCAGGCGGTAGGTGCCGCCGTAAACGTTTTGCGAAACGACGCAATGGTCGCCCGATTTGAGAAGTTGAAAAATCGCGGTCTCGGCCGCCATGCCCGAACCAAACGCCAGGCCTTCCTTTCCATTTTCCAGCGCTGCGATGTTCTTCTCCAGCACGGTTCTGGTGGGGTTGGAGACGCGTGAGTACTCGTAACCCTTGTTCCTGCCAAGATCTTCCTGAGCGTAGGTCGACGTGAGATGAATCGGAGTCATCAGCGATCCGGTGGTCGGATCGGGTTCAATTCCAGCGTGGATCGCTTTGGTCGAGAAACCCATTGTAGCTCCTTTCAAAATGAAATCTGGTAAACGCAAGAGAATAGCACACAGAATACACAGATGATACTGATTGCCACAGAAAAATCTTCAGTGGTGGTCTCGTAGCATCGGTGTTGTCTGTGTGCTATTCAAGGGTTCAACATTTTCTATTATCTTGACATGTATTCAATCACATCAAACCGCGTTACGATCCCACTCACCTTCCCCTCGTCTGTGACGAGCACGGCTGGGTGCTTTTTCGAAAGAAACGATATCGCCTGGTTGATGTTTTCATCAATATGGACCGACGGGAACGGATGTTCCATAAGCGAGCTGACCGGCGCATCGAAGAGCGCAGGATTGCCGAGGACCGCGCCCATGAGTTCACTCTCGTCGACACTCCCTACCGACGCGCCTTTGTCGAGCACGGGAAGCTGGGAAATGTTATGCTCGCTCAGAAGATCGAGCGCTTTCCTCACCGTTGTGACCGGATCGATGGAAATCAGCTGGGGGACACCCCGTTTGGCCTCAAGCACAAACCTGAGGGTGATCTTCTCCGGAATCAGGTAGCGGTTCTCCCGCATCCAATCGTCGTTGTAGATCTTGCTGAGGTAGCGTTCACCTGTATCCGGCAGAAGCACGACCACCACATCCTGCTCCGTAAGGCGCTCAGCGAGTTTCAGAGCCCCGGCCAGCGCCGTTCCCGAAGACCCTCCGACAAAAATTCCTTCCTCTCTCGTCAGCTGGCGCGCGGCCAAAAATGATTCTTTGTCGGTCACTTCAATCATGTCATCGATGAACTCAAAATGAAGAGCTCCGGGGACGAAGTCCTGGCCGATTCCTTCTACTTTGTACGTCTTGAAATCCGGCGACATCTTCTTGGTGTAGAAATACTCTCGCAGCAACGACCCCTTGGGATCAACGCCGACCACCTTCACGTTGGGGTTCTTTTCCTTCAGATACTTTCCAACACCGCTGATCGTACCGCCCGTCCCGATTCCACAGACGAAGTAGTCAATCTGACCGCCTGTCTGCTCCCAGATCTCCGGGCCCGTCGTCTGATAGTGCGCCTCGGGATTTCTGGGATTGTAATACTGGTTTGCTAAGATCGAATTCGGAGTCTCGCGGACGATTCGTTTTGCGACTTCTGTATAACTCTCCGGTGACTCGTGCGGAACCGCGGTCGGTGTGACGATAACCTCAGCTCCGAAAGCTCTCAGGAGGCGGATTTTCTCGATGCTCATTTTGTCGGGGAGGGTAAAGACGCACTTGTACCCTTTCACAGCCGCGGCAATGGCAAGACCCATTCCGGTATTGCCGGATGTTGCCTCGACGATCGTTCCCCCAGGCTTCAACCGGCCCTCACGTTCAGCCTCCTCAATCATCACAAGCCCGATTCGGTCTTTCACCGAACCACCTGGATTGAAAAACTCGACCTTTGCGAAAATGAGCGGCTTGCAATGTTGGACTGAGCGGCCCAATTTCACCAGAGGCGTGGATCCTATCGTTTCCAGGACGTTCTTAAAGTGCTTAATTTTGTTGATGTCTTTGAGCATATCTCCTCGTTTTTGGCAAACTGATCAAAAAAAGTGTCAAAATATAGCACAAATCATACGGAAAAGAAACTTTTTGTCCAAAACGCATCTCGCACCAGCGTGCGGTGATCAAATATGCACATTCTCGAGTCGACCCTCTTTCGGGAATTGTCTTGACATTGGTACTACTTTTCACTATAATTTCACCCCAATTTTGATGCAAAACGGGTCGATTTTTGTCAAAAACGTGAGAATTTCATAGGAATTTATGGCGACAACAGCTGATTTCAGAGTAGGTATGGTAATTCGGTTCAACGGAGAGCTTCACCGCATAGATGAATACATACACAGAACTCCCGGTAATCTAAGGGCATTCGTCCAGGCAAAGCTGAGAAACTTGAAGTCCGGCAGAGTGACCGAAAGCAGGTTCAGATCGGGGGAGGAAGTCGAAGAAGTGAGGCTGGAGCAGAAAGCGTTCACCTACCTCTACCACGATGGTGCGAGCTATCAGTTTATGGACAAGGAATCGTACGAGCAGATGCCTGTTTCGTCAGTTGCGTTGGGAGATGGCGCAAAGTTCCTGAGAGAGGGAGAAACCGTGCAGTTGATGATGGTGGGAATGGACATCGTAGCGTGCGAAATCCCGTTCAACGTGGAGCTCAAAGTGGTTGAGACGGTCCCTGGCGTCAAGGGTGACACCGCTTCGGGTGCCACCAAACCTGCGAAGGTCGAGACCGGCGCCATGGTAAACGTTCCCTTGTTCATTAACGAGGGAGATGTTATCAGGGTCGATACCAGGAATGGTCAGTATCTGGAACGCGTAAAGAACTAGGGGGAAGACCGAGCCTCCCGGTCAGCACCGGGGGGAACCGAAAGAGCCTTAAAGCTCTCGTCCTTCACATCAGCGTTGGAATATTCATGGATCTTTCATACATCAAGAAGGTCATCAAGCTCATTGAAAAAAGCGAAGTGGATGAGATAGAGATTGAAGAAGAAGGGAAGAAAATTCGCGTCGCCAAGAACCGGAACTCTCAACCACAGTATTTCACCCCGGCGGCATTCCAGGCTCCGATGACATTTTATCCGGGGCAGCAAGTCCCCGCCGCCTCTTCCGCACCGGGGTCTATGCCCGGTTCGCAACAGACCCAGCCCGCTGCAAAACCTGAAATCAAGCTCCACGAAGTCCGTTCTCCCATCGTCGGCACGTTTTATCGCGCCCCGGCGCCCGACGCCGAACCGTATATCGAGGTCGGCCAAAACGTCAGCGTCGGCTCGGTGCTCTGCATCGTCGAGGCGATGAAGTTGATGAACGAAATCGAAAGCGATATTGCAGGCCGGGTGGCCCAGGTTCTTGTGGAAAACGGCAAGCCCGTCGAGTACAACCAGGTCCTTTTCTTGATCGAAAAAGCCTGATCGACTGCCGCTTGCCCCGATCGGCTCATTCCCGTATTTTGACATCACGCTTCTAACTTTAGGGAACTCGTTTGTTTAACAAAGTCCTCATAGCAAACCGCGGCGAGATTGCGCTCCGGGTCATCCGCGCCTGCCGCGAACTGGGGGTCAAAACAGTTGCCGTTTATTCGGAAGCCGACCGTTATTCACTGCATGTCCGATTCGCAGACGAGGCTGTCTGTATTGGTCCGCCGCAGAGCAAGGAGAGCTACCTGAGTGTGCCCCGCCTTATTGCGGCGGCTGAAGTAACCAACGCCGATGCCATACATCCGGGATATGGTTTCCTCTCTGAAAACGCGAGTTTTGCCGAGATTTGCGGAACCTCCGGCCTGACATTCATCGGTCCGAAACCCGAGTCCATTATGTCTATGGGCGACAAGGCTCTGGCAAAGGACACTATGCGCAAGGCGGGTGTCCCGGTGATCCCCGGAAGTGACGGCGTTGTGTTCGATTTCAATGAGGCCAAACGGATTGCCGGAGAGATCGGATACCCGGTGATCATCAAGGCGACGGCAGGGGGTGGAGGACGCGGGATGCGCATCGTGCGTGAAGCGGCCGAATTCGAGAATGCGTTCCGGACGGCAAGCCACGAAGCGGAAAAGGCATTTAGCAATCCTTCTGTGTATATTGAAAAATATCTTGAGCGGCCGCGCCACATTGAGATCCAGATTATGGGCGATCGGCACGGCAACGTGGTGCATTTTGGCGAGCGTGATTGCACCATTCAGCGCCGCCACCAGAAACTCGTAGAGGAGTCTCCGTCACCGGCCATCACACAGGAGATTCGCGAGGCTATGGGGGCTGCCGCCGTCAAAGGTGCGAAAAGCGTCCATTATCAAGGCGCCGGGACCATCGAGTTCCTGCTCGACAAGGACAAGAGTTTTTATTTCATGGAGATGAACACGAGGATCCAGGTCGAGCATCCTGTGACGGAAGAAGTAGTGGGGATCGACCTGCTCAAGCTGCAGATCGAGGTCGCGGCGGGTGAGCGGCTCAAGAAGATGAAAGTGAAGCCGGAGTGGCATGCGATGGAATGCCGTATCAACGCCGAGGATCCGATGCATGATTTCCGTCCGTCGCCGGGGAAGATCGTCAGCTTCCACATGCCCGGCGGTTTCGGCGTCAGGGTCGATACGCACGCGTATGCGGGTTATGAAATTCCGCCGTACTATGATTCCCTTGTGGCGAAGCTCATCGTGAAAGCGAAGACGCGTGATGAAGTGGTTGACAAGATGTATCACACGTTGGACGAGTTTATCGTGGAGGGGATTCACACCACGATTCCGTTCCACAAGAAGTTGATGAAGAACGAGCAATTCCGAAGCGGTGATTTTGATACCAAGTTCGTCGAACAATTCAATTTCAAAGACTAACATATCGGGCGGACGCTTTGGCGGCATTTCGGCCGGCGCCCGATCCGCTCAACGTCATCGAACCATGTAACGACCAGACGAGGATACAAAATGACGTTTCCAGAAAACCTCAAATATACAAAGGACCACGAGTGGATGCGGATCGAAGGGGAGTTCGGATGGGTGGGGATCACCGACTATGCGCAGGGAGAGCTCGGAGACGTAGTGTTTGTGGAGCTTCCGGCGGTCGGCACAAAGGTCCAGCAGGGGAAGTCGTTCGGCACCATCGAAGCGGTAAAAGCTGTCTCCGACCTTTACGCCCCCGTGTCGGGTGAAGTAGTGGAGATCAACAAGGACGTCCAGTCCGCGCCGGATGCTGTGAACAAAGACCCGTACGGAAAAGGGTGGATGATCAAGATGAAGGTGGGGAACGCGGGTGAAGTGGGCGTTCTGCTGAATGTCGATGCTTACAAGAAGCTCGTTGCAAAGTAATCGCATCATCTGCCGCCCGCGGCGGCGTCATTGAAATGCGGGCGACGTGCACCATCGGTACAAGGGTTCGTGCGCGGGTTTTGCCTGCGCTGCGACGCCCAATGAGAGTCATCGTGCTCTCGACGGTCAATATTCTCCCTCTATGAAGACTCCGGCTGACGCACAATCGGTGGTTGGAGGGTATTGGAGACTCAGCCGTTTGCAGCGGGCGCTTGTGTCTGCGCTGGCAGTCGTTCTGATCCCCACCTGCCTCGGCCTTGCCTACCTTCTCTCGGATTTCTGGTTCGTCAATCAGGCGAAAGAAAAGGAATTCGTCTCCGCAGCGACGCGCGATACGCTCGTCCTGTCGGGATATGACCGCGCGGTGGCAGTCTTCCTTGTCGCCCAGACCGCTTACTCGACGCCTGCCCTCCGCGATACGCTTCGCCCCCGGTTTGATGAGGCTGTCCGTTCGCTCCACGCTGTCGGGACGCAGTATGTTAATTCCCTCTCCGATATTCATCGCGACCAGCGCAAAGAGCTTCTCGAGTCCTTCAACCGTCTCTGGGTCAAGTTTGACGATCTCGTTGACCGCTCGGAAAAGGTCTTTACGGATGCGCCCCCTCCCCCGAAATGGAAGAGTGTTTCCGCCCGGATGCCGATGTCGTACCTCGAGAATCCCGGCACGTACTTTGCGGCGATGAGGACCCAGCTTGAGCAGACGTTGCGTGCTGAACTTGCCGAAGATCTGCGATTGGTCGATCACCTTCGGGCAGAAATGAAGGTTACCACCTATCGCGGCTTCTTTATAGCGTTCCTTCTCTTTGGTCTGGGAACTGCGCTGGCGGTTCTCATCGTGCGTCGGGGCCGGCAAAGCGAGGAACGGCGGCGCCGCTACGAGACGCTCCTGGAAGCCTCCATGAATCCGGTTGAGCTGGTGGACATCAACGGCGCGATCCTCTATGTCAATCCTGCATTCGAGCAGGCGATCGGACGACCTTCGAAAGACCTCGTCGGGAAATTCGTGTTTGAGGATGTGCGAGTTGTGAACCGGCCGGGGTCGGGGAGAGAGATGTGGTCTGCGGTCGCTCAGCAATTGGCGGCGGGTGAGGCATGGACGGGAGAGGTCGAGATTCGAAAAGGTGGGGAGCAGCCGCATTTGACACTTCTGATCATTTCACCTGTGGTCAATCCGGGTGGGGGGGTGGTCGAGGCGGTCGGCATCCACCACGATGTGACTGAACGGCGCGAGCTCGCCAGGAAGTATGCCGAGTCGCAGGAAAAATACCAGAACATCGTTGAAAGCTCTCTGGACGGCATTGTCATCATCCAGGAAGGGAAGCTTGTGTTCGTCAACGCATCGTCAGCCAAGATTTTCGGGTACGGCCTGCCGGAAGAAATGCGCAACGTGAACTTCATCGACACCGTCGCACCGTCGAACCGGTTCCTCGTGTTGGAAGGTTACGACGGGAAAACGATCGGCGACGACATGCTGCGGAATTTTGAGATGAAGGGACTGACCAGGCAGGGGAACATCATCGACCTGGAAGTGAACGCGAAGCTGGTCTCCTGGAACGGAAAGCCCGCCGTGCAGGCTTCGTTCCGCGATATCACCAAGCGTAAATCGCTCGAACGCGAGCAGGCGCTCTGGCTGTGGGAACAGGAAACGATGAGCACGATCGACCGGCAGCTCGTCTCGAGTGTGAACCTGCAGGCTGTGCTCGACGCCATTTCGTATCACGCCAAGGCGCTGACGAGAGCAGACTGGGCCGGGGTCATGATGCTCGACACTGAGTCGAACCTGGCCCGGTGGCGCGCCGTGGCGGGAAATCGTGTTTCAATCCCGCCTGATCCCATACCCCTTGAGAAAAGCTATTTGGCTCTCACCCGCTCCAAGGAGCACGTGGTGATGAAGGACGTCGCGGAATTCCGCCAGGCTGAATTCCTGCCGTTCGCGGGAGAGAACATCGTATCGGCAGTACGATTCCCGCTCATTGTGGATCGGGAGGTGCGTGGCCTGCTCGTCGTTGCCTACAGAAGAAGCCACGATTTCACACTGCGTGAAATCAGGCTGCTGACGTCACTCGCCGAGAAATCCTCGATCGCTCTGGCGAACGCCCAGCTGTACGACAATCTTCTCTCCCGTGAGCGCGAACTCGAACTCCTCTCTGGTGCCCGCGTACATGCCCAGGAGGAAGAGCGTCGACGTATTGCGCGCGAAATACACGACAGCCTTGGCCAGATGCTCACGGCAATCAAGTTTAACGTGGAAATCCTGGAGGATGCGGCTGATCTGCAATCAGAGGAGGACCTCCGGCGGCTTGCCGATATCAAGTCGCTTCTGGACAACGCTATGGCAGAAGCCCGGGAAATCTCGTATAATCTCATGCCGAGTGTCCTCGTCGACTTTGGGCTCGTGCCGGCCCTTCAGTTCCTTGGCGAGCAATTCCAGAAACGGAACGAGCTCAGAGTGCAAGTTCACACAAGAGGTGTTGAAGGAAGACTCGATTCGTCGATTGAAATCGGGCTCTACCGCATCGCTCAGGAAGCGCTGAACAATATCGCGAAACACGCCGAGGCACACGAAGTGAACGTTCAGCTCATAGGAGACTCGCAGGCAATCCGGCTCATTATTGACGATGACGGCAAGGGATTCCAGATTTCCCGGTTTGAACCGCGCACGGCCCGGCGGCTGGGAATGGGGCTCGTCAGTATGCGCGAACGGGCTGCATCCTTCAACGGGCTTTTTGTGCTCGATTCCCGTCCGGGCCGCGGAACAGAAATTATTGTAGAGATACCAAGGGTAGCATTGGAAGCCAATGGATAAAATTCGGGTTCTTCTGGCTGATGATCATACGCTCATCCGGAGCGGCATTGTCACGCTTTTGCAGTCGAGCAAAGATATTCAGATCGTAGGTGAAGCGGCGGATGGTGACGAGGCGATTCGAAAGACGGGAGAGCTCCTGCCCGACGTTGTGGTCATCGATCTCTCGATGCCGAAGCTTTCAGGTATCGAGGCGACGAAGATTCTCAAGCGCAAGTATCCAGACACGCATGTTCTTGTTCTCACCATGCACGAGAATGAAGAATATGTCTTTCAGATCCTCAAATCAGGGGCATCGGGGTATGTTCTGAAGAGCGCGGGAAAAGAAGAGCTGAGTGCTGCGATTCGAGCGGCGTCAAAAGGGGAGAAGTTCTTCAGCCCAAGAATCTCGCAGTTGATGGCCGAAGGCTATGTGCGGCGCGTTGATCATGAATCCGGGGGCGAACGGCAGCAGAATGTGCCGTTGACGAGGAGGGAACGGGAAGTCCTTTCTCTCGTCGTTCGTGGCTTGACCAACCAGCAAATCGCCGATCAGCTTTATATCAGTCCCCGAACTGTCGATACTCACCGCACCAACATCATGCAAAAGCTCGACATCCACGATGTCGCCAACCTGGTCCGCTACGCCATGGATCATGGCATTACGTCGGAAGGGGACGGTCTCACGCCGAAAGCCTGAGATCCCTGCGCTGATCCAGCCGCTTACCGCCTCTCCGTAATGCTGTACCTCTTCATGAGCCGGTACATCGTCGCACGCCCGATTTTCAATTTCCTTGCCGCCTCAACAATGTTCCCGTTTGTCGATGCCAGGGCCTGCCGCAGATTCTCTTCTTTCATCCTATCCATCGATCGTACATGTTCGGGTCCCAGCGTAAGGGGAGAGTTGTTGTTGGCGTCTTCGTGCGATCCGAATGTGACGACTGCCATGGGGATGTCTTTTTCGGTGATAGCTGGCCCATCGGCCATGAGGACCGCGCGCTGGATGGCGTTTTCGAGCTCCCGGATATTTCCGGGCCATGCGTATTCATAAAGAAGCTTCAGCGCCTTCCTCGTAATACCGAGATCGGTCTTTCCAACCTCGCCTGCGAATTTCTTCAGGAAGTGTTCTGCGAGAAGGAGAATGTCCGAACGCCGATCGCGCAGAGGAGGAAGCATGATCGGGAATGTCGCGAGTCTGAAGTAAAGGTCTTCCCTGAACATCTTCTGTGAGACCATCTTCACGAGGTCGCGGTTCGTTGCGGAAACCAGCCTCACATCGGTGGTGAGCGTTTCGTTGCCGCCGACCCGCTCGAATTGCTTGTTCTGGATGACCCTGAGGAGCTTTGCCTGGAGGCTCAGGTCGAGCTCGCCGATCTCGTCCAGGAACAACGTCCCTCCGGATGCCTGCTCGAATTTACCGATTCTCCGCTGGTGAGCTCCCGTAAAAGCTCCTTTTTCGTGCCCGAACAGTTCGCTTTCCAGCAAATCGTGCGGAATGGATGCGCAATTGACAACCACGAAGGGATCTTTGGCCCGGATGCCGTTGTAATGGATGGCCCGCGCGATGAGTTCCTTTCCAGTCCCGCTTTCTCCCAGTACCAGGACGCAGATGTCGTTGTCTTTCACCTTCTGAACCAGCTTGAACACTTCCTGCATCGCCCCGTTGTCGGAAATGATATTCTCAAAATGCACGGGCTTGCCGACCGCCTCGCGGAGCCGGGTCACCTCGCGGGCAAGATCATGAGTCTGGATTGCGTTCTTCACACTTACCTCGAGCTTCGCGAAATCGACGGGCTTCGAGAAATAGTCCGTTGCGCCAATCTTGAGAGTCTCAATAGCGACATCGACCTTGCCCTGTGCCGAAAGCATAATCACCGGCAGATCCGGGTAGCGTGATTTTATTCGTTTGAGAGTCTCAACGCCGCCGATGCCCGGAAGCATGATGTCGAGCAGAACGAGGTCCGGTAGCACAGCGAGAGCCTCCAGGCAGTCTTCGCCGGTAGCAAACGTGCGCGCCTGGTAACCCCACTTCTTGGTCGCCCAGTGCTCGAGAAGCCTTGAGATGGTTTCTTCATCGTCAACGATATAAACTTGCCGTTCTTGGGGCATGTGCTCCTTCCTCAGAGATTACTTGTGGCTCTTGCTCGGAAATTGAAGGGTAAAAGCCAGACCTTGTTCGATGCTCTGGATATTCAGGAGCCCGCCTTCGAGTTCCACTACATGTTTCGCGAAGGCCAGGCCGAGCCCCTCGTGACGAATCTCGATCCCGGGGGACTGCGTCCAGCGGAATTTCTTTCCCACGACCGCGGGCGAGGTGCTGAGAATGCCATGGTCGTTGTTGATGATCTCGATTTGAATTCTATGTTCAAGTCGCGATACGTTCATCCCGATATGACCGCCCTGCGGAGCGAGTTCAATCGCGTTCGTGAGCAGGTTTTCGAAAATCTGAAGGAGATGATCAGGACTTGCTCCCTCAATATAGATCTCGGAATCGCTCTGCATCGACAGAGTGATTGACTTGGCGAAGGCCAGTCCCGACAGCCGGTCGATCGCCTTCTGGGCGAGGAGGCAGACGTCTTCGCTCCGGCTTTCGACGAGCTGCCGGTTTCGCTCGACCACCTCGGATTCAATGTAGTTGTCGAGGAACCTCGAGAGTCGTTTTCCGGCATCGCGAATAATGGTGACGTACTCTTCCTTCGCTTCTTGAGGAAGTTTCGGGTCACTCAGCATCACCTCAGCATATCCGATAATGGATGTGAGTGGCGTTCGCATCTCATGCGAGATGCGTGTAATGAACTCCGATTTCCATACGTCCCTGTTGAGGACGGCTTCCATGCTTGCACTCACTTGAGGCCTCTTGACATTAGTAAGGTTCTCCCGCGCGTACACTACACCGTAAATGGAATAATTCGCGTCCGCGGGATTCATCATTACTATAGTACCTGTCAATTGACGTGCCAGAAGTAAGTGATGCCGAAAAACCGAAAAAAAGCCTGCATCTACATCCTAAGAAAATTGAGCGAAGCTCTGAAAGTCTCAGAATGAGATCAGAAGTCCTCTGTATTCTATACATTGGGTCAATTTACGAAAAAATTTCGTTCATTTGCAATGTTTCTTGATGGGACACTTCTTGTGTACCGACATGAGCCATATAATCACTATGAGACACGCTCGACCGCTTCGATGAGACAATGACCCTGTGATTGTAAGGCTTTTGAGATTGGCACGGGTCTTGATAGAATGGTATCAGAACGATAAATTGAAAATGACCAATCCAAAACATACTACTTCGGAGACAACAATGAAAAAGTCAATCGTTATCCTCGGCGTCGCAATCCTCAG
>Ga0154319_1041_pt3 | contig 14360 bp, 11 predicted proteins | sample RifGroA2_FD_117659 | JGI IMG/M metagenome (GOLD analysis project Ga0154319, IMG submission 117659) | Ignavibacteria bacterium GWA2_54_16 | reverse complement strand
ATCACCAAATCCTCCTACTTTCGCCGAATTGAGGGAGATTTAAATGAAGAGATTGTGTTGTACGATCCTAGTCGTGTATAGTCTGGTGGTTCATGCTCAAGAGAAAGATACGACATCGGCAAGTCTTCAAGAGAAGGTGACGGAGTTGAAGGAGCAGGCAGATGGTTTGAACGAGCAACTTCTCACACTAACACCCATCGTCGATGCACTCAAAAAGATCAAAATAAGCGGCTACATTCAATCACAGTTTCAAGTTGCCGATGCTGATGGCGTGGGTTCGTTCGCGGGCGGGAATTTCGCAGCCGGCGTGCATTCACGTTACCAGGTCCGCCGTGGACGATTGAAAGTGAACTATGACAATGATCTCACACAGTTCGTTCTCCAGGTTGATGCGACTCCCGGCGGAGTTGCGATCAAAGACGCCTATGTGAGTCTGAAAGAGCCATGGACGAGGACGTTCGGCCTGACGGCTGGAGTGTTCGACAGGCCGTTCGGTTTTGAGATCTCCTATTCCTCGAGCAACCGTGAAGCCCCGGAGCGAACAAGGATGTATCAGACCTTGTTCCCGGGCGAGCGCGACATGGGCGCAAAACTGGAAATCACACCCCCCGAGACGTCTCCCATGAATTGGTTCAACTTCAAGGCCGGATTCTTCACCGGCATGGGACCGACCGCGCAGGAAAACGACAATTACAAGGATCTGATCGGACGCGCCGGATTTCTGCTTCCGATGCGCGATGCCGGATTGGAGATCGACGGCGGAGTTTCATGGTACTTGGGAAAAGTACGAAGCAATCAACGAGCCGTCTACAAGATGGATGGAGACGCGAAGACATTCGCGTACGACTCAACTGTAGCAAACATTGGTTCATACTTCGATCGGACCTACATCGGTGCAGATGTTCAACTCTACTATGAGATCCCGGTCTTGGGTGGGATGACGGTTCGCGGCGAGTATATCAGTGGCAAGCAACCTGGAACGGGAGGTAACAGTGCCACGTCGAACTACAGCTCGTTCTACAACGTCGCCGGAACGGCCCTCTATCAAAGAAACTTCTCAGGATTCTATGTCAACTACGTCCAGAATGTGGGCTTGAGCAATCAATTCATTGTGAAATACGATGAGTTTACACCTAACAGTGATGCGTCAAGCAATGACATCGGAGCGACGACCCCCGTCGGCAAAATCGCCCTCACAGCAGGCGATCTGAAATTCACGACTCTGGGACTGGGCTGGATATATCATTGGGACTCCAATGTGAAGTTCACCATTTATTATGACATGGTCACGAATGACAAAGTGAACTCAAGTGCACCGGCGGTACTGGCTGCTTTTAAGGATGACATCAAGGACAACGTGTTCACGGCTCGCGTTCAATACAAGTTCTAAGTTCACAGTCTGTTTAACAAGAGGAGAATCAAGAAATGAAAATGTTCATCACAGTCATTCTCACTGCATCCCTGTTCCTTGGTTTTGCGATGCCGTCCGCGGATGTCATCACCGTCAAGGGTTCTGACACAATGGTGATTCTGGCGCAGCGCTGGGCAGAAATCTACATGGCCAAACACCCGGGTGTGACGATCCAGGTGACGGGTGGAGGCTCTGGAGTCGGCATCTCCGCGCTGATCAACGGAACGACAGATATTTGCATCGCTTCACGCCCGATGAAGCAATCTGAGATCAATAAGCTGAAGGCACGATTCAACGTGTTGGGTGTAGAGATCAAGACGGCGAAAGACGGTTTGTCGATCTATGTCAACGAATCGAGCCCGGTGCGGGAGGTCTCGATCGATCAGTTGAAGAAGATTTATACGGGTGAGATCACCAATTGGAGGGATGTTGGAGGTCCTGATGCGAAGATCATTATCTATGGCCGTGAAAACAGTTCAGGCACATATGTTTACTTCAAGGACAACGTGCTTGATGGAGCTGACTTCTCCCCCATGACTCAGACCATGCCCGGAACGGCGGCCGTTGTCAACGCGGTCGCAAAGGACAAACTCGGGATCGGCTATGGGGGAGCTGCGTATGGCAAAGGGATCAGATACGCGAACGTGAAGAAGGATGCAAAATCCCCGGCATATGAGCCGACGGAAGAGAACATCAAAAACGGCAACTACCCCATTGCACGGTATCTCTACATGTATACGCGCAATCGCCCCACGGGTGCCTTGAAGTCGTTTGTCGATTGGATTCTGAGCGCAGAAGGGCAGCAGGTCGTAACGAAAGTCGGCTACTTCCCTGTGAGGTAAGTCAGGACTGAACGAAGGTGCTTGGATTTCCGAGGATGGCCACGATAGTTCGTGGCCATCGCTGTTTCTGTTTCACTCTTTGTTGAAGCCGGTTCTGCGCGACTTCGTTTAACGAGCAACGGCCCTTATTCCTGGAAGGAAAAGGACGCCGTGGTCATCGCCGCGATCTCTTGAATCGCACCAATGTGGATTTGTTCGACGAACAGCAGCCTGGACCGGAATTCCTCAGGTTGATTGTGAAGCAGGTTGAATGCGGAGGCAAACAACTCAGACGGACTGTCCTCTGGATGCCCGCCAAATTTTGCATTTCCGGAGTATTCCCCATCACGAAACAAGTAGAAAAGCGCGTTCCGTTTCAACAGAAACCAGAGGGATTCGAATCGTTGTCGGGAGGGTCCGGAGAGCCGATCGAACGCGATATGGCCGAACTCGTGAAAGATAATGGATCGCAGAACCGCAGGGTTGTCGTATGCTATGAAGTAGCCCAGGGAAACGACGAAGATGTTCCGACTTCGCCCGGCTTCACCGAAATCCTGCAACGAATAGTCGATGGCCAGAGTATCGATTCGAAGCGAGTCAGGCAGAGTGCGATTCAGGGAATCAATTAACAATGAGGCGTACTCCAAACGCTGAAAGTATCGCTGGTAGAACGAAACGCTGTCAAACTTCTGGTAACGGACAAGGATCGAATCGACAGATATCGGGAGTTGAATTTCCACGAGTTGAAGTTGCTGGACGGCGCGCTGCTTTTCCTTTGCCCGAAATATTGCCTCGGATGAGCAGCCGGAGATGCAGAGAGGCGCAACGGTCGCCAGCAGCGCAAGCACTGCGTAGACGCAGAGTGCAAGTCCTACACCCTGTGGCTGCGTTGGTTGGCATCCGTGTGTTGCATGGTGTTGCATAGTCAGAAGCTTACATCATCCAATTCAGAAAAGCAATCCTGTAAGGGATCTCGCCTCCGTGTTACGGTTGCGAGGGAGCTTGAATAGCATCATTGCGAACACAGAATGCTGCACCAGCCCGCGTGCCATCTGCGAGTCCCACGAGGGCGATAGTGTCCATCGCAAACAGTCTGATGGAAGCCTGCGTTCCCCACTTGTTTGCGAACCAGAAAATTCCTTATCTTTAGTGTCACTTGATTTCTGGATCTTGAGAATGTCGAGACTTGAACCTGAGATTGCATTGTCCATCGAGCGTGCACTGTGGGAGGACATCGGAAACGGTGATGTTACGACCAACAGCATCATCGCGCCTGACGCTAAGGCTGTGTGCAGGATCGTAGGGAAACAGCATGGCGTCGTGGCCGGACTTGATGTCGCAGGAGCAGTGTTCCGGACACTGAACAGCGAAATCGAATTCGAGCCACGCGTCGCAGAGGGGGCCATGGTCAAGCCGGAGGAGTTTCTCGCTTCGATCAGTGGGTCCGCCCAGGCCATACTGACTGGAGAGAGAACTGCTCTCAACTTTGTTGGTCGCATGTCCGGAATCGCCACAACGACGCGCCGATTCGTTGATGCAGTGGCTGGAACCCGGGCCGTCATCCTGGATACAAGGAAGACCGCCCCCGGTTTACGGGTTGTTGACAAGCTTGCAGTGAAAAGGGGAGGGGGAGATAATCATCGGTTGGGTCTCTTCGATATGATTCTCATTAAGAACAATCATATCGACGCCTGCGGTTCGGTAAGGGAGGCTGTCATTCGCGCGCGAGTTGCGCATCCCGAACTCGAAATTGAAGTTGAGGCAAGAAATCTGATGGAAGTCAATGCTGCACTTGAAATCCAGGCGGGGCGGATTCTGTTGGACAATATGACGGTGACGATGCTTCGGGAGGCGGTTGCGATCAACTCTGGTCGCGCGAAGCTTGAAGCGTCCGGAAACATCACACTTGAAACGGTCGGCGAAATTGCTAAAACGGGTGTGGATTTCATCTCAATCGGAGCGTTGACGCATTCTGTGAAGAACTTCGATTTGAGTCTTACGTGGGTTGACTAAGGAAACCGGAAGAAAGGGATAGACTTTGTCAAACGTGCTGACGATTGGGGATATAGATTCTGTGGAGGGGATGTACAGGCGGCTGCAATCAATGCTCGGCGATGTCGTGCCCGACGCCGAGCTTTGGTATAAAGCGGGCCTGGCGTGCGAAATCAACCGCCTCAAAGTCGAGCGTAATGCCGTCATTCTTGGTCACAATTACATGGAGCCGGCGCTGTTCCATTCGATTCCCGACTTTCAGGGGGATTCCCTGGAGTTATGCCGCATGGCAGCTGAGACGGAGAAAGACATTATTCTTTTCTGCGGTGTCCGGTTTATGGCCGAGACAGCGAAAATCCTGAATCCGTCGAAGACAATATTGTTGCCTTCTATGGCGGGGGGTTCTCTCGCGGGGAGTATCACTGCCGCGGACGTTCGGAAGCTGAAGGAGCGATTTCCAGGAGTCCCCGTTGTAGCCTATGTGAATACGTATGCCGATGTGAAGGCCGAGTCTGATATCTGCTGTACGTCCAGTAATGCTGCAAGTGTTGTCAGGTCGTTGGAGGCTGATGCTGTCATTTTCCTGCCTGATGAATTTCTCGCGCGTAACGTTGCGCGCGAAACGGGGAACCATATCATTTTCCCCACGAAAGATGACCTCTCGGGGATCACATTCGAGCCGGACCACCAGCTAATCGGATGGCAGGGGAGATGCGAGGTGCATGAAAAGTTCACAGTCGAAGATATCCAGAATGTGAGAAAGCAGTTTCCGGATGTAGTTATCCTGGCCCATCCGGAGTGTAGTCCGGAGGTGGTGGATGCCTCAGACTATTCCGGGAGCACCTCGGCAATGACCCAGTACGTCGAACAAACAGATGCTCCTCGTTACCTGTTGCTTACTGAATGTGCGATGGCGGACAACATTGCTGCTGCCAACCCGGAAAAGCACATGCTTCGCCTGTGCAGCGTCCGTTGTCCACATATGAATCAAATCACGCTCGAGGACACCCTCACGGCCCTGCAGACCACACGCCACGTCATTGAGCTGCCACAAGACGTTATTCAGCGCGCATCGCGCGCTGTTGAGCGAATGATCGCGGTATCCTGACCGAAATTCCACCCGTTTCTCCGCCCCCGTTCGTGAATCTTCCCCCGAACACCGGATAGCTCCCAATCAACGAGCGTCTGGCGTTTCGGGATTCAACGACCAACGGCTTAACAATTCGGTAACATGCCCATAACGGGCGAATAACACGAATATGCTATATTGGTTTGCTTTCAATGCTCCTATTCCCGATCAGTCTCCATGCAGGATTCGAAAGTCCCTACAACGAAACAAGCAACGCCTTCGCAGACTAAATCCGAATCGATTGCCAGGTCGGTCGCATCAGGTCATGGCGTAAACAATGACAATTCTGGCAACCTGTGGTGGAAAAAGAGGTTTCGGCCCGGCGAATTCCTGATCGAGAAATCGATTGCTGCAATCGCATTCCTCTCATTCGCATTCATCACGCTGATCTTCATCTTCGTGTTTCGTGAGGCGTTGCCGATTTTCAGCTCGACTCCTCAAAAAACGACAGTCGAGGGGACCCAGTCGGTGCAGGAGACATACGGAGATGAGTCATCGACATCGGAAATGCAGAAGCAGGTCGATGAGCGCAAAAAGTCTGTGGACAACTCTGAGGAGGGGACTGCCACTGCCGCCAATCTAATTGGAGGAACCTGGCAACCTGTTTCCGCCAAACCGAAATACGGGATGCTGCCGATCGTCGTGGGCAGCCTTAAGGTTACAGTTGTTTCCCTGATATTCGGCGCGCCCATAGCCATCCTTGCGGCTTTGTTCACAGCAGCTTTCGCACCTAAGTGGTCCAAAGAGATTCTGAAGCCCGCAATCGAGGTTTTGGCGGGCATCCCTTCAGTTGTGATCGGTTTCTTCGCATTAGTCGCACTGGCCACCTTCCTGCAAAAGACGTTTGGTTTCGAATATCGTCTTAATGCTTTCGTAGGGGGCATCGCGCTCTCGCTCGCCGTAATCCCTATTATCTACACCATCACAGAAGACTCTCTTTCGCGCGTACCGAAAGTCATGACCGAGGCGAGCCTGGCGTTGGGAGCGTCAAAATGGCAGACGGCGTTGTTCGTCGTGCTTCCAGCAGCTTCACCGGGAATCTTCGCCGGTGTCCTGCTTGGTATCGGACGCGCCTTCGGGGAAACGATGATTGTGCTCATGGCGACCGGAAACGCCTCGATGCTGTCCGCCAATCTGTTCGAACCGGTTCGGACGATGTCGGCGACGATTGGCGCGGAGATGGGCGAAGTGGTTTTCGGCGACACGCACTATACCGTTTTGTTCTTCATAGGTACGATCCTTTTCTTATTCACCTTCTGTCTGAATGCGATTGCGGAGATTTTCATCCGGCAGCGTTTGATGAAACGATTCGAGGGCCTATGAAAAGTCTGAAACACAAGCTCCTCGGATTCTCGGTTCCATTCCTCGCAGGGGTCTGCGCATTTCTCATCGTCCTCGTTGTTTTCATTGTGATCGGTGAGATTGTCTTCGGCGGCTGGAGCACGCTGAGCTGGGAATTTCTCTCAACCGGCCCCAAGGAAGGGATGACGGAAGGTGGGATCTATCCTGCCATCATCGGTACATTTCTTCTTGTCGTGATCATGTCAGTTGCCGGAGTTCCCGTCGGCACTGTTACAGCCATCTATCTCAGTGAATATGCGAGTCACCGGTCGTACCTCGCCAGGGCAATCCGGTTCGCCGTCAACACGCTCGCGGGCGTTCCGGCTATCGTGTTTGGGCTTTTCGGACTTGGGTTCTTCATACAGTTTGTCGGCACTGGAATGGACACATTTCTCAGCGGGGGAACGGACTTGAAATGGGGACAGCCGAACATTTTGTGGGCAAGCCTCACGATGGCGTTACTCACACTTCCTGTTGTGATCGTCTCCGTCGAGGAAGCGATCAAAGCTGTTCCGAGGGAGCTTCGAGAGGCAAGCCTTGCCCTGGGCGCTACAAAATGGGAGACGATTCGAAAAGTGGTCCTTCCCAATTCCGTCACAGGAATTCTGACCGGCGGCATTCTCGCTGTCAGCCGGGGAGCAGGAGAGGTCGCACCGATTCTCTTTACAGGTGCTGCGTATTTCCTGCCTCATTTGCCGGGCGGATTGACCGATCAATTCATGGAGCTTGGTTATCACGTGTACATCATGTCGACTCAATCGCCCGATGTTGAGGCCACGAGAGGCATTCAATATGCAACGACCCTCGTGCTGCTTGTGCTGACATTTACGCTGAATTTCTCGGCGATTTTCCTGCGATACAAGATCCGGACGCGAACGATACGGTAATGTGGAGTTCTCAAGTTCTATGAACGAAAACGGTTTCAAAATCAGGACGAAACAGCTGTCCCTTTCTTACGGAACAAAGGTAGCCCTGAAGAACATTTCCTTGGATATCCGGGCGAATCAGGTCTCTGCCCTGATTGGCCCGTCCGGCTGCGGCAAATCCACCTTCCTTCGATCGTTGAATCGGATGAACGATCTAATCGATGGGGTCCTAACGACAGGTGAAGTGGTTATCGATGATGTCAACATTTATGCCGGGCAGGTCGATGTCGTCGAATTGCGGAAAAAAGTCGGTATGATCTTCCAGAAATCGAATCCGTTTCCGAAATCGATTTACGACAATGTCGCCTACGGGCCGAGAATTAACGGCGTGCATGAGAAGAAAGCCCTCGATGAGACCGTCGAACGAAGTCTGAAGCAGGCGGCGTTGTGGGACGAGGTGAAGGATGACCTGCGGAAAAGCGGACTGGCCTTGTCAGGCGGGCAACAACAACGTCTTTGCATTGCGCGGGCTCTTGCGGTCGATCCGGAGGTGATTCTGATGGACGAGCCGGCAAGCGCACTCGACCCGATTGCTACTGCGAAAATCGAGGAGCTCATCTACGAACTGAAGAGAGACTATACGATTGTCATCGTGACGCACAATATGCAGCAGGCAGCACGCGTGAGTGACCGCACCGCTTTTTTCTATCTTGGCGAAGTGGTCGAGTTCGACGAGACAAAAGTACTTTTTACAAATCCGTCCAACAAGCAGACGGAAGAGTATATCACGGGAAGGTTTGGCTAGCTGTCCGTCTCGATGCACGCAGGTCACGGGTTTCAGTATTGTCAGAGGATATGGATGAATGACTAGACATTATGAGCAGGAACTGGATCAACTTCGAACCATGCTGATTCGAATGGGAAGCCTGGTGGAAGAGCAGATTGACTGTGCAGTCAAGGCCATCACAGAGGCGGATGAAGCGCTGGCCCGCTTCGTGATTGAGCGGGATAAGAAGGTGGATGAGTTCGACAATGCAATTGACCAGAGGTGCATGAGTATTTTTGCATTGTCCCAGCCCGTTGCGATTGACTTGAGGCTCCTTATGGCCGCGCTGAAGATCAACAATGAGCTCGAGAGGATAGGGGATATTGCCGCGAACCTAGGCGAGCGTGTTCCGCCGTTGATGCCGTATTCGAGCTTTGTCAACAGTACGCCGCTCCGGCTTATGGCTAATTCAGCCAGAGAAATGGTGAAATACTCGATTGATTCGTTCGTGAATAACGATCCCGAACTCGCAAAGATGGTTCTGACCTCCGACGACGCGGTCGACAGCTTCGACCGGGAGATCTTCACGACGATGATTGCGAAGATGAAGGAATCGCCGGAGAATGTCACACCGGCATCGCACCTGATGATCGTTTCACGGCACATTGAGCGGCTGGCAGACCACGCAACGAATATTGCGGAGGATGTCATCTTCCTGGTCAATGCGAAGATCATCAAACATCATGCGTACGATCCGGACGAGAAATGAGCTTTTTCGGGCCGCGGCAGGAGCAGAATGCGTCATTGCGATGCGCCGCCCCGGCGTTTTGTGACAGTGAGACGGCCAATTCCTTGTTGTTGGTTCAGGGCTTCGTCGAAAATGTTCTGCGGCGAACTCATCTGAAAAACAATTCTCTGTTCGAATGTCTTTTCCTCTAGCTCACCCTTGTGCCACCGAGCAGGGATGACACAACTATCCCGGGCTCGAATCCGTCAATTGTCCGCCCCGCCTGTATATCGCCTCCTGGCAACGTCGGCAACAATTTCTTAATACCTCCTTAACGCTGGGCTAGTACCCTGGTGACATTCAATTAGTAAATTGGCTGCCACAGGATCACAACCCTTACAACCCCCTGTTTCAATCACCAAGACCGAGGCCCTGATGAAAAGGACGATACTCTTGTTGCTGTTTGTTCCGATGCTCTTAGTTGCGCAGTCTTTGCCTCCGGGGCGAATCATCGGCAAAGTGGTCGATGCGGAGACCGGCGAGATTATCATTGGTGCGAACGTGACGGTAGAAGGCGGAGCTCGCGGCGCTTCTTCAGACGTTGAGGGGAGATATTCAATCTCGCTGCCTCCAGGGACGTACATGATCGCAGTATCAGCGTTGTCACACTCCAAAGCTCGCTTCACAGGCGTCGTCGTCGAGGCCGGAAAGGACCGCCGGCTTGATGCGGCAATGACTCCCGAGGCGATCAGGATGAACGAAGTTGTCGTGGAGGCCAAGATCAACTCCTCCTATGAGGCGGCAATGCTGAGGAAGCAGAAGAACTCCGTCGTCATCAGCGACGCCATCAGTGCCGAGCAGATCAAGCGAACTCCGGATGCAACATCGGGTGACGCGATCAGGAGGCTCACAGGGATCTCGCTTGTCGATAACAAATTCGTCTTCGTCAGGGGAGTCACCGATCGTTACAATCAGACGACCTTGAATGGAACGACGGTCAGCAGCACGGACGCCGACAAAAAGAGTTTCTCGTTCGATATTCTTCCCTCGAGCCTGCTTGATAACACGGTCGTCGTGAAGAGCGCAACCCCGGATATGCGCGGTGACTTTACAGGCGGACTAGTGCAGTTGAGCACGTTGGACTTCCCCGACAAGCGTGTGATGAAGGTCGGCGTATCCTCGTCCGTCAATTCGTTGACGACCGGAAAGTCGTTCTTCTCTTCGACTGGGGGCTCCCTCGATTGGCTGGGGATTGACAATGGCAATCGAAAACTCCCGGATGCTGCCGATCTGAACGATCTTGCCCAGAAGCTCCCCAACACGTGGAAGCCGAGACAGCTGCAGGCACCTCTGAACACCTCATTCTCTCTGTCCTACGGTGACAACCTGCCCGTGGAAGGGAAGGATGGAGGCCTGAGCGAGATCGGTTTTATCGGAGCCGTTACATATCGTAACGGGTTTCAACACAGCGAGAGAGTTCTCAACGACTTTGCCTTGGGCCGGTACAATTTCGGCGGTCGCGATGAGTTTTCCGTGCTCTGGGGTGCCCTCGCGAATCTCAGCTATAAGACCGGTGCGCACAAGATAGGCCTGAAAAACAACTATAATCAGACTGCGACAGATCAGGTTGGTACGTTCACAAGCCTGGATCGCAACACGTCCCTGGAAAACAGCTACACCGTCATCGATTGGAATGAACGATCGGTCTACTCCGGCCAGCTCAGCGGTGAACACAGCTTCCCGTCGATGAACGGAGCGATCCTGGAGTGGAGGGGAGCGGTTTCCTCTTCGACTCGCACGGTTCCGGATCGGAAGCAGGTCACCTATTTCCGGCCCATCGATGATCCCAGCGTTCCATTCTCGGTCGCCATTAATCAGCGTTCGTGGAGCCAATTGGATGATCACACGGGATCGCTGGGTTTCGACGTTCAGATTCCGCTGACATCGACGTCCCGGGTAAAGGTCGGTGGGCTCTATGAGGGCAAGAAGACCGATTATCGTATCCGGTACTTCAACGTCGTTCCCGATTTTTTCGGGGGAATCTCCAATGCTCTTACAACGGAGGGACTCGATCAGGTTTACGAATCCGGGAATTTCGGAGCTGGTAAGTTTCTGCTTGAAGAGTCCTCAAAAGCGAGCGACAGTTACACAGGCACCTCGACGCTGACGGCCGCGTATGCAATGGCCGACGTTCAGTTTTCGGTGGGTGGAGAGCAATTCCGGTTTGTAGGGGGGGCGAGGCTGGAAGATTCCAGGGAACTTGTCCGAATTCCCAAATCGCTCGTTGCCGGAGGACCGGCCGATGAGACGGCACTTAATAACACGGACCTTCTTCCATCCGCGAACCTGACTTATCTGGTCAATTCGTCTACGAATCTTCGTGTTACCTATTCACACTCAGTAAATCGACCGGAATTCAGAGAGCTTGCATCCACCGGATTCTACGATTTCATCAAGTACGAAATGGTCGGTGGGAATCCGGATCTGAGACGCGCACTGGCTCAGAACTTCGATGTGCGACTCGAGATGTTTCCCGACCTCGGAGAGGTGCTTGCAGTGAGTTTCTTTCATAAGCAGATCAAGGATGCGATCGAGGAAAAGCTCATTCAGGCCGCAACTCGAACGAGGACCTGGTTCAATTCAGACGACGCGTCGAATCTCGGCTGGGAATTCGAAGTCAGGAAGTCCTTCGGATTCATCCACGATATTGGCAAGATGTTCTCCGTAACAGGAAACTATACGCGCATCAAATCCTCTGTTGAGGTGGATCAGACGCTGGGGAATTCCTCCAGCACACAAATCGTGAAAGCAACCCGCCCGATGCAAGGGCAATCTCCATACATCGTCAACTTGTCCATTCTCTTTTCAGAGCTTTCATTGGGCACAAGTGTGAACATTCTGTACAACAAATTCGGAAGGAGATTGGACGCGGTCGGATTCCTTGCTGCCGATGTCTACGAGGAGCCGCGCGAGCTCATCGACATCGCGGTGACACAACCCGCCCTGTGGGGCCTCGAATTGAAGCTGACGGCGAAGAACATCAACAACAGTGAGCACATTCTCACCCGCGACGGTCTGCTGTACGAAAAGATAAAAACAGGTCTAACCTATTCATTGCAAATCTCTAAAACCATCTAACACCATCGGAGGAGATACATGAGAAAATCGTTCTTGCTACTGAGTGCCGCAATTGTCGTGTTGAGCTCTCTTGCTGTAGCTCAGAGACCACAGAAGGTTATCGGTGCCGGCGAAGGGGCTGCGAATTTCAGAACACCGTTTGTCCAAGCCGCGGGCACGACCCGACTCCTTCATAAAGATACAACCTACATTCTGACAGGTTGGTATTTTGTGGATTCATTGGCCAGTATGACCATTCAGCCAGGCACTCTGATTCTCGGGGATTCTGCTTCAGGCGGAACACTCATCGTTCGTCGTGGCGCCAAGATTCTCGCAGCGGGCACGGCCAGTCAGCCTATTGTCTTCACGAGCCGCAAGGCAGCGGGACAACGCCGGCCCGGTGACTGGGGAGGCATCATCGTGTTGGGGAGTGCACCATCGAACAAGCCCACAACACAGCAGGTTGAAGGCGGATTTGGTACCATCCCAAATACCGCAGCAATGTACGGAGGCACTAACCCGGACGACTCGAGCGGCGTTTTGCAGTACGTTCGGATAGAATTTGGCGGCATCGCCTTCTCGCAGGACAATGAAGTCAATGGCCTGACCTTTGGTGCGGTAGGCCGGAAGACGGTCGTTGACCATATCCAGGTGAGTTTCGCCAACGACGATGACTTTGAGTTCTTTGGCGGAAACGTGCAGGCCAAATACCTGATCGGCTGGAGATCGCTCGATGATTGCTTCGACACCGATTTTGGCTTCTCCGGGAAGCTGCAGTTCGTTCTCGAAAAAAGGGATCCTACCATCTTCGACGCTTCCGCGTCCGGATCTTCCAACGGATTTGAATCGGACAACGAAGGTTCCTCTCCGTACGCCGCGCAACCGAGGACGAGCCCGAGGTTCTCGAACATGACGATTATTGGACCGGCCGCCGACTCGGCCGCGGCGAATGCTCTAAACGCAAAATGGGACTTCACTTCGATGCTCCGGCGCGCGACAGAATTGAGCATCTACAATTCAGCACTCGTCGGATGGAAGAAAGGAATTAACCTCCGTGACACGCTTACCCAGCGCGCGGCGATTGACGGGCGATTGGAAATCCGCAACACGAGCATAGCGGTACCGACGACCCCGCTCCTGACGAGTACGAGTCCTGCCACTGGAGACATCGCCGGATTCAATGTCACCAATTGGTTCAATACACCGTCGTTCAATAACCATGGATCCACAGTCCGCCAGGCGACTGACATCGTGCCGCTGACGGCATTCAATCTCAGCAACTCGTTCGATCCTGTCCCGGCAGCGGCAGGTGAACTCGCAACGGCAGGAACATCCTACACGACCGGACGCCTTGCAGGCGACACGTGGTTTACTGCTGTGTCATATCGAGGCGCATTTGATCCGAGCAAACCGATGAGCCAGCAGTGGACGGCTGGATGGTCGAATTTCGATCCCCAAACCACAGATTATGCGAATGGTGTCACGGCAGTTTCAGAATCGAAGAACGAACTGCCTCTTGAGTTCGCTCTCGATCAGAACTATCCGAACCCCTTTAACCCGACGACGACGATTACCTACAGCATCGCGAATGCCGCCACAGTAAGGCTCACGGTATTCAACGTTCTCGGTCAGAAAGTTGCAACGCTGGTTGATGTGAAACAGGGAGCTGGAAAACACAACGTCGCGTTCGACGCTTCGGAACTCACATCAGGCACATATATCTACACGCTCAAGGTTGACGGAGCCCAAGCAGCCAGGAAAATGGTTTTGGTGAAGTGAGAAGGGGGGAAGGATCGCTTTTACTTGGAGGACTAACGGTCGGAGTTCAAGGCGCAGGTTTCAATGGGGAACCTGCGCTTTTTTTTGCCCTGAGAGGCGTGTGGCAGGTCAAGACTGAGTATGAGGCCCTGTACGGGCAATCTGGACTTCAGGAATTTGCAATTGCGCGCAAATGTTGTAATTTGTCCGTAAGAAAACTTTGAAGGGCCACTCTATGCTCGTAGAGTTCACGAAAATGACTGGGGCGGGGAACGACTTTGTGGTGATTGATAATAGATCCGGAAAGATCAAAGGGGGATCAAGGCTCGCGCGGGTTCTCTGCGATCGCCGATGGGGGATAGGTGCAGACGGACTTCTGCTCCTGGAAAAAAGCCGAAAAGCGGCCTACCGTATGATGTACTACAATGCCGA
>Ga0154319_1090_pt1 | contig 14511 bp, 10 predicted proteins | sample RifGroA2_FD_117659 | JGI IMG/M metagenome (GOLD analysis project Ga0154319, IMG submission 117659) | Ignavibacteria bacterium GWA2_54_16 | reverse complement strand
GAGGAGCAACAAGTTCAGGGTCCGAGGGTACCACGTGGTGTTCTTCATTTTCGTCGTCAGCAATGTCGGCGGAGCACTGACTCCGATAGGCGATCCTCCGCTGTTTCTCGGATACCTGAAGGGGGTTCCGTTCTTTTGGGTTATCACGCGGGCCTGGCAGGCGTGGCTCCTGGTGCTTGCAGTTCTGCTTATGCTGTTCTACATCATAGACAGGTACAATTTTCAAAAAGTCTCGCGCAGGCTTCAGGCCGAGGCGATCGAACATGAAGTGGTCAGATTCAGCGGACTTCACAACTCATGGTTTCTTGTCATTATTGTTGCGGCGGTCTTTGTCGAGAAGCCGCTGATGCTGCGAGAGATCATCATGTGGAGCGCGGCACTTGCGTCGTATTATACGACGAAGGCGGAAGTGCACGGCAAAAATGAGTTCAATTTCCTGCCGTTGAAAGAAGTAGCTGTTTTGTTCCTTGGAATTTTCGCGACGATGATTCCGGCTCTCGATTGGCTGGAGCTCAATGCCCCCGCGCTGGGGATCGTGACGCCCGGTCAGTTCTTCTGGTGGACAGGTGCACTTTCCAGCGTTCTGGACAATGCGCCGACCTATCTCAGCTTTTTGAGCACGGCGATGGGGCTTCACGGAGGAACAATCGAGAACGCGGCTCATCTGCAGTTGATTCTTGGTCTTGCGCAGCCCTCTGTGACAGGGCTTGCCAATCCCCTGCAGCCGGGTGCGATGGCGTTTTCGGGCATGTCCTGGCAGTTCGTACAGGCGATTTCGCTCGGTGCCGTGTTTTTTGGGGCGATGACGTATATCGGCAACGGTCCGAATTTCATGGTGAAGTCGATCGCGGAGCAGGCACGAGCTGAATGCCCGTCGTTCTTTGGCTATGTCGTGAAGTACGCCGTCCCGATCCTGCTCCCTGTGTTTTATCTTGTTTGGCTCCTGAACTTTTCATCATGAGCATCCTTCAAAGTGAGTCGTAGCGTGTATGGCAACTGAATAGAACACCCCGCGTTGCGGGGCAAGCAGAATGCACTGATGTTACATATTCTCACAGAAGATGATATCTATTCAAATAAAATCCCTTTCTGTGTAGTTCAGTAGTATCTGTGTATTCAGAGTGCCGTTAAATGGAAAGTACCTACTGAAGACCATATGAGCATTACTTCTTCGGACCTGATCTATAGCTCCCCGCTGATTGCGATCGTTGTCTTCGCGCTCCTTACTCTCATCGTCGAAGCCCTGGGGAAGGACAAGCCAATTCTCTCGTACTGGATGAGCTTGGTCGGTGTTACGACTTCCTTGGTCCTTTCCTTCATCCATTTGGACAGCGGTGTGCCGGTCTTTGGTGAGATGTTGTTCCAGGGCGGATTTGCCGGCTACTGCAACATCATCTTCCTTACTTCCGCGTTGCTTACGATCCTTCTCGCAAAAGGCTATCTGGCACGGATGGAGGCTCATCGAGGCGAATTCTACATTCTCATCCTGTTTGCCACGTCCGGCATGATGCTGATGGCCGGCGCTCTCAACCTTATCACCGTGTTTCTTGGCATCGAGTTGATGTCTGTCTCCCTGTATATCCTGGCCGGTTTCATGAGGAAAAAAGAGCGGTCCAATGAATCCGCTTTGAAGTACTTCCTGCTCGGAGCATTTGCCACGGGATTCCTCCTCTACGGCATTGCCCTGATCTACGGGATTTCCGGGACGACAAACCTGCTTCTGATCCATGAGTCGTACGCCGTTCACATCAAGAATCCGATCTTCCTGATCGGCGGCGGCCTCATGCTCATCGCTTTGGCATTCAAGGCTTCCGCGGTGCCATTCCACATGTGGGCGCCGGACGTCTACGAGGGGGCTCCCACGCCGGTTGCCGGGTTCATGTCAACCGCAGCGAAAGCAGCGGCCTTCGCGACCTTCATTTTGATCTTTAACAGAATATTTTCGATCTCAGGGACAAGCCTGAGCCAGGTCATTGCGTTTATTGCTGCGGCATCCATGATTCTCGGAAATGTGACTGCCATCGCTCAGACGAGCATCAAACGAATGCTCGCCTACTCAAGCATCGCTCACGCGGGATACATGCTGAGCGGTGTCGCCGCCGCAAATAATGAAGGGGAGACCGGAGTTCTTTTCTATCTCCTCGCGTACACGTTCATGAATGTCGGCGCCTTCGGAATTGTTTCGTGGGTGGAGCGAAAGGATGACAAGAACCTTACGCTTGAAGACTATGCAGGTTTGGGAGCCCGGCAGCCCGTCGTTGCCGCACTGATGGCGATCTTCATGTTCTCGCTCGCGGGAATACCGCCGTTCGCAGGATTCTTCGGAAAATATTATGTTTTCCTGGCAGCCGTGAAAGCCGACATGACCTGGCTGGCAATCGTCGGTGTGCTCACGAGTCTGATCTCGGCATACTACTACCTCCGGCTTGTGGTGCTTATGTACTTCCGTGAAGGCGATGCAGATATCGACAAGCCGGTTCCCGTCACAGCTCTGGTTGCTGTCGCTGCAGCGGCCCTGCTGGTACTCGCTCTCGGTGTGTTCCCTTCCCTTGTCGTTGATATGACAAGGGGCTTCTTCAAGATCTGACGGCCCTCCGATGCGTACACTTGTCTCAGCAAGCGAAATGCGGTGGTGTGATGAGACCACCATCCGCGGGTACGGGATACCCGGCCTTCTGCTCATGGAGCAGGCAGGGAGGGGAGTTGCAGAAATCGCGGCACGTCACTACGGACCGTTGGATGGAAAAGACGTTCTCGTGTTCTGTGGTAAGGGGAACAACGGGGGAGACGGATTGGTCGTCGCGCGGCATCTCCTGAACATGGGTGCCTCCCTTCAGGTCGTTCTGCTTGCGCCTCCGGGGCAGCTGGAAGGTGACGCAAAGACGAACTTCGCAATCCTCTTCAAGCTTGCACGGGCACATCGCACTGCCCTCAAAATCCAACGATATTCCAGCCGCCTTCTTACCCGAAGGAAGAAACCGGATCTCATCATCGACGCCATCTTCGGGACGGGTTTTTCCGGCGATGTCCGGGCGCCGCTCGGTCAGGTCATGACGTGGATCAATGCTCAACGCGTTCCCGTGATTGCCGTAGACATCCCATCCGGTGTCAACGGCACAACGGGTGTTGCCGGGAAAAACGCAGTTCTGGCGACACGAACGGTGACATTCGGCTTGCTGAAAACCGGCCTTCTCTGCAATCAGGGACAGGATTATTGTGGAAAGATCGATGTCGTCGATATCGGAATCCCTCCGGTCGTACAGAAAGCGAAGAACCTTGGAACATTCCTGATTGAGTCCGGTGACGTGAAGAGTGTGCTGCCGCGGAGATCCTCGACGGCGCACAAGTACTCCGCGGGAAAAGTCCTGGTGCTCGCAGGCTCGAAAGGATTTACGGGAGCGGCGTATTTGTGTACTCTGGCGGCACTGCGTACCGGCGCGGGGGCTGTGCTGCTCGCGACACCGGAGTCGGTCTATCCGGTGCTTGCCAGGCGGCTCGCCGAAGCGATCGTCACGCCTTTTCCTGCCACTGCAGACGGAACTCTGGCACTAGCCTCTCTTCCCGCTCTGCAGGAAAAACTGAAGTGGGCCGATGTCCTGGTGATCGGGCCCGGGTTGTCGACGAATGTCGAGACGCAGGAAATGATCCGAACGATCTTGACGACGTTTCATGGAAACGCCGTTGTGGATGCGGATGCCCTCCGTGTGATTGCCGCTCTTGGCTTGGGCGAAACGGCGCGGCTCAAAGCAAAGTTCATCCTTACGCCGCATGCCGGTGAATGCTCGCGCATCATGGGTGAATCGTCGGCGCGTATCAACGAAGCACGGATCGAGATTGCCCGAAAGGGAGCGAAGGCAGGTCGGCTCACACTGGTTCTGAAAGGCGGTCCGACGGCAATCGGACTCACGGACGGCAGGGTCCTTCTCAATTCAACCGGAAATCCCGGGATGGCTACGGTCGGAACGGGTGACGTGCTTGCCGGGATTATTGCCTCTCTCTGGGCGCAGGGAATGGCTCAGGATGCCGCGGCATATTCAGGAGTCTACCTTCACGGTCTCGCAGGTGACATCGCCAAAGACAGCCTGGGAGAACGAAGCATCGTGGCGCATGACCTTATCGATCAGCTCCCCGCGGCTATCAGAACGGTTGAGGGCGTCTGAAGAATTTTGTCAAATACCAGCTCCCCCCGCTTCTATGGACTCTCCTCATCTATTTTCTCTCCTCGAAGTCGAGTTTTCACCTTCGGTTCAAGCTCCCACCGGGGACCGATAAGATTGTTCATGCTGCCATCTATTTCGTCCTTTGCTGGCTTGCGCGCAGGGCCTTTTTTCATCAGGCGAAATTTCCGTTGCTGAGAACGTATGCCCTGATGGGCGCCTTTATCTTTAGCGCGGCCTACGGTGTGCTCGACGAATATCATCAGAGTTTTGTTCCGGGGAGGTCTGTTGAGTTCTACGACTTCCTGGCAGATTGTGGCGGGGCATTGCTTTACACTGCCCTCTTCTGGCTTCTTCAGCAGCGCAACGGCGACTCGACGCAGCTTCCCAAGGGTTGACACGTCACGCAATTCTGAGTATATTTGAAAAACACCAAATCCGCCGCGCGCTCCTGAAGTCGGCGGTTTTTTGTTCTTGAGGGGTCCCATCCGAATACTCTCCCATCGACGCTGACGTGAAGTTCGAAATCCTGAAAACCGACGGTAAAGCGAGAGCCGGAAAGCTTGAGACGGGGCATGGTGTCGTCGAGACGCCCGTGTTCATGCCGGTGGGAACACAGGGAAGCGTCAAGGCGATCGAGCACAGGGAGTTGGAAGGAATCGGTGCCGGGATCATCCTCGGGAACACGTACCACCTCTATCTTCGTCCGGGTGCGGATCTCATCCGCGCGGCTGGTGGTTTGCACAATTTCATCGGATGGAAACGGACGATCCTGACCGACAGCGGCGGTTATCAGGTCTTCAGCCTGAACGACCTGCGTACGATTGAAGAAAAAGGCGTGACCTTCAAGTCGCATCTGGACGGATCGGTCCATGTCTTCACGCCCGAAACGGTGGTCGGGATCCAACGCGAGCTGGGCTCTGATGTCATGATGGTCCTTGATGAATGTGCCCCGTTTCCGTGTGACCGCGAATATGCCTCCAAGTCGAATGAGCTGACGGTCCGATGGGCAGAACGCTGCAAGGGAGAGTTCGAGAGGAGTAAACCTCTCTACGGGCATTCTCAGGCCCTTTTTGGCATAGTCCAGGGGAGTATCTACCCGGATTTACGGGAGCAAAGTGTCCGGTCCCTGGTTGGAATGGGATTTGACGGGTACGCGATCGGTGGATTGGCCGTTGGAGAATCGGCGGGTGAGATGTATCGGATGCTAGAGATCACCGAACCGTTCCTTCCCCGGGAGAAGCCCCGGTATCTTATGGGGGTTGGAACTCCCGTGAATCTGCTCGAAGCGGTGGGACGGGGGATCGATATGTTTGATTGCGTGCTCCCAACTCGAAATGGCCGGAATGCCTACCTTTTCACGAGGCTCGGCTCATTGAACCTGAGAAACTCGAAATATAAAACGGATCTCACTCCACCGGATGCGAAATGCGATTGTTACACCTGCACGCATTTTTCACGCGCCTATCTCAGGCATCTTTTCCTGGTCCGTGAAATAGTCGGCCTGCAGCTGGCAACGATTCACAATCTATCGTTCTACCTCTGGCTGATGCAACAGGCAAGAGCCGCGGTTTTCGAAAAACGCTACGATGTGTGGAAACGCTCGATGCTCAGTCAGTTGGAACCCGATGAATCAGTGATGTCGCTGAACTAGCTCCGAAAGGAAGTGGCACTCCTCAAGTTGCGTCAGGATCGTGAAAGCGAGTCGCCCCGAGCTTCCCGCCGGACCGACGGGGTCTGTCGGGCTGGTAGCTCGGAATACACGAAGAAAGAGGAAGGTGCGGGCTTCAGCCCCACATCGAATGGACCCTGCATCGGAGACTACAAAGGTCGAATACTCACTGTCTATCGTTTTTAATATCTGACAACGTTACACACCAACTCAACATACCACGGAGGAAAACGTGTACCAAATCCTTGCCCAACAAACGCCTGACGGCGGCGGTTTCATCCAGACCATCATCTTGTTCGGTCTGATTTTCGTCATTTTCTACTTCATGATCATTCGGCCACAACAAAAGCGGCAAAAAGAACGGCAGAAGATGCTCGATTCGATCGAAAAGGGAGACAAGATTGTCACCTCCGGCGGCATCCACGGAACGGTTGTCGGTCTTGAAGAGAAGACCGCCCTGGTGCAGATTGCCGACAACGTAAAGGTGAAAGTTGATCGCGGATCGATCGGCAACGTCCTGCGAGAGGCAAAACCGGAAGAGAAAACCAAGTGACGGCACTCTGACGTGGAGATCATGGAACACCATACCGCACCAAACTTCGACAGCATTGAAGCGGCGATCGAGGCTCTCAAGGGGGGCAAGGTCATCATCGTTGTCGATGATGAAGAACGCGAGAACGAAGGGGATTTCATCCTCGCAGCAGAGAAGGCCACTCCCGAGCTTCTGAACTTCCTCCTCAGGGAAGGACGAGGTGTTGTGTGCGTGCCGCTGACGCCGGAGCGAACGAAGGAGCTCGGTCTCGATCCGATGGTTGATACGAACACGTCCCTCCATGAAACACCGTTCACCGTTTCGGTGGATTACATTCATGGGACGAGCACGGGTGTCTCGGCAGCCGACCGGGCTGCGACCGTCCGGGCGTTGGCCGATGGAGCGACGCGTACAACGGACCTGGCGAAGCCGGGCCATATCTTTCCGCTTCGGGCCGCTGAAGGAGGAGTGTTGCGCAGGGCGGGGCATACCGAAGCGGCGATAGACCTGTGCCGTCTGGGCGGTTTGTTCCCTGCGGCGGTGCTTTGCGAAATCCTGAATGAAGACGGCACGATGGCTCGGGGGCCTCAGCTTCTCGAAATCGCCCTGAAGTTCAAACTCAGGATTGTTTCTGTCGGGGGATTGATTCAGTATCGCATTCAGCGGGAGAAGCTTGTTCACCGTGTCGTAACGACGAAGCTCCCGTCGAAATTCGGGAACTTTGTACTGCATCTTTATCGGAGCGAAACAGACAACAAGGAGCACCTCGCGCTTGTGAAAGGCGAGCTGCATCCTGACACGCCGACGCTCGTGCGTGTACATTCCGAGTGCCTGACAGGTGATGTCTTCGGTTCACTACGTTGCGACTGTAACGAGCAATTGGTCGCAGCCATGCAGACCGTGGAGAAAGAGGGTGCGGGAGTTGTCCTTTACATGCGGCAGGAGGGAAGGGGAATTGGACTCTTCAACAAGCTCAGGGCATACGGGCTGCAGGACGAGGGCCTCGATACTGTCGAAGCGAACGAGAAGCTGGGCTTCCGTCCCGATCTTCGCGACTATGGGATCGGGGCGCAAATTCTCCGTGACCTTGGCGTCGGCAAGATGCGGTTGATGACAAACAATCCAAAGAAGCTTGTCGGATTGCACGGGTACGATCTGGAAATTGTGGAGCGCGTGCCGCTTGAGGTCGATCCGAATTTCTTCAATGAGCAATACCTCAAGGCAAAACGGGACAAATTAGGTCATCTAATTCTGATCGACCGGACGCAGGAACGGTGAGGCATCGGTGGGGACGGTTCGTAACTTTCTTCTTGCGTCTAACGGATTTTTGTGATAGCTTGCTCACGAAGCAAGCGGAGCCACCATCCTTTCGGGATGATGGCTTTTCTTTTTGCCTTGTCGTTGCGGCAGGGGAGAAGGCCAGGCAATAGCCGGAGGATCTATGGGAGAGAAGAATAACGGTACGGTATATCTGACTCGGGAACGTCTCGTCGAGCTGGAGGCCGAGTTGCGCGAATTGAAGATCAACGGCCGGGCAGAAATCGCCTCGAAGATCGCGGAAGCGCGGGCCCATGGGGATCTGAGCGAAAACGCCGAATATGATGCCGCGAAAGAAGCTCAGGAGCATTTGGAGATCCGGATCGGCAAGCTCGAGGAAACTCTCATGCGTGCGCGGGTCATTGAGAGTTCGGAACTCCCAAATGACAAGATCTATATTCTTTCCTTTGTTAAACTTCAGGACCTCAAAACCGGCGAAACAACGGAGTACCGTCTTGTCTCTCCGGAAGAGGCGGATTTCGACAAAAACAAGATCTCCATAACCTCACCGTTCGGCAAGGGGCTGATGGGAAGGGTGAAGGGGGATCTCGTTTTCATACGCGTTCCAGCCGGTGAGTTGAAGTACAAAATCCTGGAGATCAGTCGGGAAGCCTTTTAACCGGACAACTGCTTTTGGTCCCCACGCTCCGCAGTCTAAAAATCCGATCGATCAATAGCGGCATCGCCGCGGCTACGCAAGCCCAATCACTTCCCCATGCCAGAGAATCTTGAGCTCAAGGCATCCTCTCGATCGCTCGTCGAGGCCCTTCGCACAGCAGGAAAACTTGGTGCACGACGTGAGGGGGTACTCCGTCAAACGGATACGTATTTCCTCACCGGAGCAGATCGGCTAAAACTGCGGGAAATCCGGGGTGATCACGTAGAGTTGATCTTCTATCGCCGTCCGAACGCCAGTTCAGTTCGCTATTCGAAATATACGGTTGTGAGTGTTTCCGAGCCCGCCCGTGTGAAAAGGCTTTTTTCGAAGCTTTTTGGAATTCGCGTCATTGTTGTGAAAAAAAGAATACTCTATATCTACAAGAATGCTCGAATCCACATCGATTCGGTCAAAGGATTGGGCAGCTTCATTGAATTTGAAGTTTTGGTGTTGCATGGGAAAAGGCAGGCAGAATCATTGATGGCTTTCCTGAGAAAAGAATTTCGAATCAGGAAATCATCAATCATCGGCGGCTCTTATAGCGATATTTTATTGAGGCAGAGACGTCGTGGCATACATCGTGCATAAAACTTCCGGAAGAAAAAAACAACTTCGCGCTTGACTTTGTGCATGAACGAGTCTATATTTTTGGTGTTGTTGATTTGCGGACACCGCACGGGTGCTGAGAATAAAATACTTGCCTTCGGATACCGTTTTTGGTATATTTTCACACCGCATGCGGGAATAGCTCAGTTGGTAGAGCGCAACCTTGCCAAGGTTGATGTCGCGGGTTCGAGTCCCGTTTCCCGCTCTGTCCTGTACCCCGATGAGGGGGAGGGACATCTGGCCGCCAGTTGTCATGCACTCTGGTTGTCAGAATCACTTCCTCTATGAACTTGCCCCGTTGCCACCACTCCCACCAGGCAACGGGGTCTTTTTTTGCTCATGAGGAATCAAGTGCAATGCATAATGAGTAATGTATAATGTAGACTGTGGTGAGCTGGCGTTGTGCAGCGAAATCACCCACATTTGACATTTTGCATTTCTCATTTTGCATTTATGATGGCGCGGTACCCAAGTGGTAAGGGAGAGGTCTGCAAAACCTTTATGCGCCGGTTCGAATCCGGCCCGCGCCTCAAAAGCTGTGAGACGTAAGTACGCAGGTTGTGCTGAGGTGGTGAGACGTTAGACGATTAGCCTGAGGGGGCCCGCTCTTACTGGGGCGAGTCGAATGACGAGTCGAGGGGTAAGGGCGCGCAATGTGCTCTGATGGTTAGACGGTAGACGGAAGGGCGCAGAGAGTGCGCTGATGGTGAGACGGTAGAAGGTAGACGGCAGACGACGCAACTAATCTGAGCCGGCGTTTTCAGAGATCTGAGAGTTGATAGACCAGCATAGCCCCTGAATGGGGCTTTTTTTGTGCCCTGTTTCAGTGTCAAACGCGGAATTGGAGCTACGCGGAAGAGAACTGTCTGTGGTTGCTGTCTCGACGGGGCTTTGTATGAGTCAGCTGGTTTCGCTTGAATGGAGTAGTTTTGAATGACAAGTTGCACTTCCACCGACTCCGGTGCACATTCGTCACGTGGCCGGCCCAGAACGGTGTTGGAATCTACGAGGTGCAGAAATTAATGGGACACAGCTCAGTGGCGGTTACCCAGCTGTAAGCTCACCTTGAACGAAATGAGCTCCAAGGTGCGGTCGAGAAGATCTCCATCACACTCAACTGAAAGGAAGATTGCATTCCTGAGTAAGGGAGAGTCAAATCACGCGATGGCGAAGAACAATTCTATGTGAAAACCTGCTACGACGCTCTGTTACCCTCTTGGTCCCACAGCCCACAAGATGAACGTGCCGGGGAAACCTTTGAGAGGAATCCCGTCGTGTCGTTTCCATCTCAAGTTCTTGTGATTCCTTGCCCCTAGTCGTTCTATGTCCTCTCTTGCCCTTTCGCTCATCCAGATCTCAGCGCCTTCGACGGCTCCCACGACGCGCGCTGCAAAGTTCACGGTACCTCCAAAGACATCGTTTTCTTCGACCTGCATCGATCCGATATGTATGCCTGCGCGGAGATGCACTTGCGGGTGACCCGTGCGTTCATTTAGCGAAAGGGCATAGTCCAATGCGGCGTCGACGCTTCGGAACGCCGACATAAAGCTGTCGCCAATGGTTTTGATTTCTCTGCCCTTGAACTTCCTAATCAGATCCCGGCTTCTCGCAAAGTGTGATCGGCGAACCTGGTCCATCGCTTCATCGCGGATTGCTTCACCGAGGGCGGTCGAATCGACTATGTCAGTGAAAACAATCGCTAAAGTGACCCTTTCGCCACCCGCCCAGTCTAGAAAACTCTTTGTGCGCGTCTCACCATTGGCTGACATCACAAATGCGTCGAATTCACGATGGCGGTCCGCGGTCCTTTCCATACTGCCGACTTGAGATGCAAATTGAATTCGCTCTATTGGTTCTGATAAAGGAACTTCTCCGCCGCAGGGACATTGGAAGATCAATGCTCCTTTGTTTTGGAGTATCTTAACATAAGCGTCTGGCACCGGCTCGCCGCAACGTGAACAAACAAAGAATCTCACGACCTCGACCGCGCGGTCTATGGAGCGACGAATCGTGTGCGCGAGCGCAAATTCCTCGAAGTGAAACCGTGTTTCGGCAGTGGAGCGATCGTCTGGGAAAAAGAGTATCAAGCGCCCGCGAGCCTCCGCAAACTCATGCAGGAAGAGGCCGCACTTACCTCCGAGTTTGGAAGTGAAAACAGCCGCGTTGCGCCACATTTCCGCCCGCCGTGTCGAAAACAATCCGCTATGGCCCAGGCGGACTACCAGAGTAGAATAGAGACTCTGAACGGGACCGGCGAAAGTAATCGCGAGTGCTTTGCCTTTGGGTTCGGGGGCCACTTCATAATCGCGATTGAATTGAGATGGAAAAACCAAGTAGCGGCCATCATCTGCATTCTCGCGTAGCGCCAAGTCGTGTTGGACGAGTTCCTCCACGGTCGCGTGCAAGAGTATCTGCTCTTGGCTTGTGTCAGTGACCCGCTGCTCCTTTGGCACAAAGAACCTGCCGGTTCGGGCGATATCTTCTTCGATCGACCCGAGCCCATCAGGCTCCTCCTTGGCTGTGTTCACCATCGCTGAACCATAGGCGTCAAGTAGCTCTGGTTGGAGCAGAACATAGCCACCGAATGTCAATCGACGAATCAAGTCGCGGTTTTCCAGTCGCCCAATGCAAGTGTTGAACTGGTCACGAAGATCGGCTACTTGTGCGACGAGTGTTTCATTGTTGTGTGCAAATTCGTCATAGAGCTGGATACCCGGCGCCAAGAGTCGGCCCGATTTCTTCACATCTAGAAGAAACAACTTGATGTCTGAGAACAGCTTCGAGGAGGAGACTTCTGGCAGAAAGTCCCAATCGATCGCCCGCTCAATCGCGTCGCGCAATTCATTTATCTGCCAGCCTTCCTTGGCGCTGGTCTTGAAATACTTGTCAAAGCCAAATTCGTTGAGGATCGATTCAATTCGATCATCTCCGATTGAGACACCGCCGCGATCATTACGCGCGGAAACAAGGAATTTCTTCATCTGATGGGTCGTCGAGCCCTGTCTTTGCTGCGCCAGACGCAATGCCCGTTCCCAATGTCTGACTCCAGCCAGCGGATCGGTCTCGCTTCGTGCATCAAACACCACCAACGCGATCGCGATTTCATGGAGGTGCAATTGGTGTATGATACGATAGCCTGGCTGTCCAGCTAGATCCCATAACAGAGTCTCGCGTGTCTGGGTATCGCCTCCTGGAACGGTCACTTGCTGGGATTTCAGCGTCCAAACGCGTCTTCCCGGTGTTGAATCAGTGGGCAAGAAACGTTGATTATTGAGCACGAGACTTAGGCCGGACTTACCAACACCTGTGTCTCCAACCAAAACGACTTTGGCGTTTACGTAGTGTGCAGCTGAGTCCGGCCTTTCGTTAAGCAAGGCTTCAAAGTCCAACTGCCAAATATGGATAAGACGATCACGGTTAGTGCGGCCAAAAACACTCCCATTTAAATCTGGATGTGTATCGGGATCGGATCCCGCCGAAGCCAGTAGGGGTAGGTTGGGGTGGAAAGCTACTCCAGGAGGGATAGAAAGCTCAGTCGAGGGTTCACTTATTGCAGCCAAGCGAGAACCGGTGTCGCCAGCCCAAAACTGAATGGTGCTGTCATTTCCTTTCGAAGCCAAGATCCGCCCGTCACCCGAGAAGGAAATAGACGAGACCTGTTTCGTGTGCCCTTCAAGAGTTCTTAGGAGACGAAAGGGCGCTAGTTGCCAGATTTCAACTACGGCGGACCTTGCTGCTGCCAGCATTCTTTCCCGAGGATGATATGCAACGGAGAGGTACTCCCCCTCGTTCCAACCATACTTGGTCTTTTCTGCCAAATTCCATATCGATAGACTGCCCTTTTTGCCATCAGCTGCGATGCCTGAGTCCGCAACGGCAATCATTCTTCCAGACGGATCGAAGGCCAGGCTCCACACCCTTTCCGCGCCGACATCTAGGCTAGTTATCATCTCGCCTGTTCTAGAATCCCAAAGCCTCACAGATGATCCGAACCCCGCACTCGCTAGGCGAGTCCCTTTGGGATCGAAAGCTATGGAATTGATCCACTCTGGATCACCTTGCATCGAACGCACCAATGCCCCATTGGTAGTATCCCACAGTTTGATGGAAAGATCCAATCCACCGCTCGCGAGCTGGTTACTTGTTGCATCGAAAGCCGCACAGTGGACACTACCCGTATGACCTTGCAAGATGTGTAGACAATCGCCTGACTGAGCATGCCAGAGTCTTATCGAACCATCCCCTGACGGTGAAGCCAACAATCGTCCGTCGTGCGACCACGCGAGGCGCCCAACATAATTCTTGTGTCCCCTTAGTGTATGAACCAATTTGATCCATTCCGGTAGACCCCTCTGAATCCGTCTGTCTGCTCTCAACCGTTCCCCTTTGGTTTCCGTCTTCATATCCACCAATCCAATCTGCGTTGTCCAACTAATCTACGGATGGTCTTCGTCCTAGAGCTGCTGTCATTCGCGTAGGAGAACTTGCGTCATAATCTGTTGCACGCGCTTCCGGCCCCAAGATGTCGTTTGTGATTAGCTCAGGTGCGATTGTGAATGTCAATCATGCCGGGCATGCCACGATCTGATTCTTTCTGCCGATTCTACGGAGACTTCAGCTTAGTGTCAAGCAGAGCTAAGTTCCTGAGATTCGGGTAGGACAATTTCCAAGATACTGCAAGACCTCTGCCAGTGCGCCCACACCGCTAGCTGCAACGTCGCGATTCAACGGTCCTGATGCACGGCCAGAATGCTGTCTTGTCATCTGGTGCGCAGGATTCCAGCAATACGATGTTCGTCGAGTTTCTGCCAATCTGCAACTCGGACAGCTCCTCGGCGACAACGAATCGATCCTTGGTGATCGCGCTACGAACTGGCATGTGTTGCTTCAGGTCCACGAATGTCGTCGGTGCTAGTGGGCAGGTCACATAACGAAGATAGAAAGATCGTCGACGAAATGGAAATCCAATAGCTCAACAAGAATTGACGCTCTGTGCGGCTGTCATCATTGAGCATCTTCGTTGTCGCACATTCTGGACGTTGACATTCAGGCTACGCTGCTGTAAGTTTGCATAGTTGTCACATGATGGCTCATCTGCAGCCATCGAGTAGCCGCTGTCTGGCCGTGCTATGGTGCGACCGCTCCAGCGCCTCACTTCGACGACCCGCTGGCCTGCGTGAGCCTCAAGTTCATGCTGATGCTCTCTGACGCAAACGCCAAATGGCTGGATGTGGGAGCCATCGAGCCGCCCAGTGTTTGATCCTCCAGCCCACCTGACAACCAGCAGACGCACAGAGAGCGCTCGAGTCGTGAAGTACCTATTTAAGGAGACACGATCATGGATGGTCAATTGTTCAAAGACCTTGATGCCTTGACAAAACGAATCCAATACCTTTCTCCGTCGGATGAATCCCTTGTGGCAAACATGCAGCAGCAGCTGGCGAAAGAGCGCCAGGGCATAGAGGACTTATTTGAGAGCCCAGCAAAAGACATCGCGAAGGCATTTATTGTTGCGATAACGGACATACCTTACATGGTACGTTCTCTGATGTTTCTGCTTGAAAAAGAA
>Ga0154319_1079_pt1 | contig 14581 bp, 14 predicted proteins | sample RifGroA2_FD_117659 | JGI IMG/M metagenome (GOLD analysis project Ga0154319, IMG submission 117659) | Ignavibacteria bacterium GWA2_54_16 | reverse complement strand
GTGAAACCACCCGCCGCGGCCGAGGCACATCCGGTCTCGATCGTCTCTTTGTGTTCGAAACCGGGCTCGCGAAGATGGACATGGATGTCGATCAACCCGGGTGCCACGATCTTGCCCTTGAGGTCCACCTGTTTGTATCCCTGAGGTGCGGACACCGACGCTGCGATGCGGTCGATGCGTCCGTCGGTGATCTGGATATCAACCACCTCATCCCTGTTCGATACCGGGTCCAGCAGTCTGCCGCCTTTTAGAAGAAGCTTCATAAGATCCTCTGGTCAATTGGTTGTGCCGAGCAAATAGAGTACTGCCATGCGAATCGCGACTCCGTTGGTCACCTGCTGAAGGATTACAGAGTGCTCGCCGTCCGCGAGATCGGCTGAGAGCTCCACGTCGCGGTTGATGGGTCCTGGGTGCATTATCGTGATCGGTTTTCGCGCTGCGGCGACTTTTTCCTTTGTCAACCCAAAGAAACGATGATATTCTCTCAACGACGGGAACAATCCGCTCGCCTGACGCTCCAGCTGAATCCTCAATACGTTGAACGCATCGACTTCCGGTATGACATCTTCCAGCCGGTGATACACTTTTACTCCGAGGTGTTCCATATCTCTCGGAATCAGGGTCGTAGGACCACAGATCGAGACATGAGCTCCCATCGTGATCAGACCGAAGATGTTCGACCGTGCGACGCGGCTGTGTGTAATGTCGCCCACGATGCATACGCGAAGCCCTTCCAGCGTACCGAATTTCTCGCGCAGGGTGTACATGTCCAGCAAGCCCTGGGTCGGATGCTCGTGCCATCCATCGCCGGCATTGATGATGTTCGCATCCAGCACGCGCGTAAGAAAGTGGGCTGACCCCGGCGCGGAGTGGCGTATGACCACCATATCGATCTTCATCGCTTCGATATTGCGGGCGGTGTCTTTCAGCGTCTCTCCTTTGCTGACACTGCTTCCCGAAGAGGCAAAATTTACAACGTCGGCAGAAAGGCGCCTTTCCGCAAGCTCGAAGGAGATCCGCGTACGGGTTGAACTTTCAAAGAAGAGGTTTACGACTGTTTTTCCCTGCAGTGGCGGAACTTTCTTGATGGGGCGATCGAGGATCTCTCGAAACGATGCAGCGGTATCCAATATCAGCGTGAGCTCTTCTTTTGACACTCCGTCGAGACCTAAGAGATGGCGGCTCTTGAGTTTCATTGGCCTGACTCCTTTCCATCCCCTTCTGTTTCGAGAAGAACAACCGCATCTTCATGATCTATCTCGGTCATCAGCACGCGGATCTCCTGCTTCAGCGAGGTCGGCACACTCTTTCCGATGAAGTCTGCTTTGATCGGCAATTCCCGATGACCGCGATCGACAAGCACGAGCAGTTCGATCAGTGCCGGACGGCCAAGATCCGTCAGAGCGTTGAGCGCAGACCGGATCGTGCGACCGGTGAAGAGTACATCGTCCACCAACACCACTTCCTTCCCCGTGACATCGAAAAGAATTTCCGTGCTCTTGAGCTGAGGCTGATCCAGGCGCCCCCGCAAATCGTCACGGTAGAGAGTAATATCCAGGATACCAACCTGTACTTCCTTGCCTTCAATTTCTTCAATCTTCTTCGCCAATCGACGCGCGAGATGTTCACCCCTCGTCCTAATGCCGACGATCACGAGGTTCTCGGTTCCCTTCTTACGCTCCACCACTTCGTGCGCGAGTCTGTTTACGGTACGGCGGAAACTCTCACTATCGATTACTTTGGTTGTTTTCATATGGATTCCCTGCGGACAAAAAAAACCTCCAATTCCATCGAAGTCGGAAAGGGAGGCCTTCAACACCACTCGTGATCGTTTTCCTTTCCTACCTCTCTGGATAGGATTAAAGGACACATGGTAAAGAACGGTTCAATCTTGACTTAATATAGAGGAGGAAAGGTCATCATGCAAGAACTATCAGAAACCAGGATCTTCAGCTGACGACTCTGTCGAGAATCATCAAGCCCACTAAGAGAGACAGATAAAGAAGGGATCCCAAAAAGAGCTTGCGCGCCGTGTCGTTGCTGCGATCACGATACAATCGGATCGAGAATTGCAGAAGCGTCACTGAAAGTATCAGTGCACCCACGAAATACAGGACGCCCAATGTCCCCACCATCGTCGGCATTACTGACGCCGGGATCAGGGCTATGGAATAAATGAGAATCTGGCGGCTCGCCACCTCCCCGGTTGGATCGACAACGGTCAGCAGTCTGTATTCCGCCCTTGCGTAGTCCTTGCGGTACATCCACCCCAAAGAGAGGAAATGGGGCATTTGCCAGAAAAAGAGTATGAAAAACAACGACCATGCACCCATCGTCAGCTCGCCCGAGACTGCCGCCCAACCGATAAGGGGAGGCAGCGCGCCCGGGATACCACCGACAACCGTGGCGAACGGAGTGACGCGTTTCAAGGGGGTATAGAGCAGCAGATACGAAACCAGCGTTGCGATTGCAAGATACGCCGCGAGCGGATGAGTAAAGAGCGCCAGCTGCGCAACGCCTCCAACCGACAGCCCCAAACCGAAGAGTAATGCGGCCCGTTCGCCGATGCGACCGGACGGCACGGGACGATTTTCCGTCCGGCGCATCAATGCGTCGAAATTGCGCTCGAGGTATTGATTCAGAGTTCCTGCCCCACCTCCGACAAGAAGCGTCCCCAAGAGAGTATGCAGCAGGGCGCCTGGATGGACAGTCGTCCCCGACGCAAGATAGGCTCCGCCAAGAGCGGTCACGACTGAGAGAAGTGTCAGCTCCGGCTTCGTGAGTGTGAGAAGATCGAGGATGAGCGGGCGCCGAGCCTGGATCGCTCCCAAATGTGTAGGATGGTCGCTCATTTCTTGGGCGCCGTCTGGCCGGGAGCAGCTCCTTTTGTATCTGCCGGACCGAGTTTTCGCAAGAGATAGCTCACAATGGAATCGGCCTCCGCCGGTTTCAATCCCTGGCCTGGCATCGGCGGGAAGGCAGGGTTTATCTTGATCGGATTCAAAACAAATGCCATCATCTGCTCTTTCCTGCCAACGTACTTTGGAACGACATCTTTGTAGGCCGGTCCGACCTTCTTCTGATCAACCGCATGGCAGGCTGAGCACTTCGCATTGAAGATGTCTTCGCCGGTAAGAACGACTCCGCTAACGCCAAGCTTGCTCTTGAGCTCTTCAATTTCCGTTTCGTGACGATAGGACAGGTATGCAGCCTGTCCCTTCGTGGCGTTATACAAAGCGACCTGGTCGTTCACGCTCAACAGCGCGGCGGCACACGCGAAGACATACAATGCCGATGCTGCGTGATGCGGCTCCTTCCCACGCTCATACGTATATACAAACTGTGCCGCCAACAGCAGGAACCCGAGTGAAAGCCCTGCTATGCCGAAGAGGACCCCGGAAAGTGACTCACCCGGCAGCAGAAAATAACCAAGGAGCAGGAGGACGGGGAGCGTAAGCAACGAACCTGTAATCAATCGCATCGATAGAGTCCGGACAAGAGCGGCGTACGCCTCACCGGGCTCTTCCTCTGTCCTATTCCAAGAAAACGTGAAGAAAAGGACACCAAAACCAGTCGCTCCGGCCGAAAGGGCCAGGAATTGAAGAAATCTCACATAAACATCAAACGAAAGGAACAATGAAAATATGGAGTCGATGTGTTCCCAATTCACTGGATTGCTGGCGACGACGAACGCCGATGCGACGAAGAATGCGGCGACAACGGTCAGTACCACGCCGTACTGCCCGAACAGCAGGTGCAACCGCTCGTTGGAATCTGAGTACTCTTGCAGGGAAGAAAGTCCGTCACCGGGTTTCTTCGTGCTCTGTAATACCTCTTTATAACCCTCGAGAAAATCACCCAGCTGAAAGGTGTACTTATATGCGTAAAGAAGAATGACCGCGGCCAGGAGTGCGATAAAACCGAATCCTGCGAACGACACGGCGAGGGAAGCCGTGGACTGAAGGAGCTGCGCATAGACGAAGAGCAAAGAGAGCGCAGGCAGCAGCGCAAAAACCGTCGGCACCGTCTTGTTCACAAGCGCGATCTCAGCAAGGTTTTTTGCGAGCCGGAGGTACAACGCGTTGCGCTCCTTCCGACCCTTCCGGTTAAATCGATTCGAGAGGTACGAAGTGCCCAGGAGAAACCCGAGATACGGATAGAGAACGATCGACACCAGAGCGCCAATCAACAGCAGCAAGTGATAATGCTCGACCGAGGGTGCAGATGCGAGGCTCTTGAGAACGTCCATGGATAATCAGTCCGGCAGCAACTTCAGTTTGAGTGGACGAGATCCTATCTCAAAAACACCTTCATAAGAGAAGATGGTCTCACGCCAAGACGCAAAGTCGTCAAGAATACGTTACTGTTATTGCTTTTTGCGGCTTAGCGCCTTTGCCTTCCCGCCTCTTGAAGTCCTTTAGGGCAGGCGGGCGTGAGTATTTTTGAGATGGCTTTTAGTTTTTCGACAACAATATCGGCTCATACGTTTTCGACTGGCGGGCAGAGGCCGCCTGATACCATCGTTCGAACGCAGTGGAATCCATCGAAACGACTTTCGTATACATATATGAGTGTTGCAACCCGCAATACTCGGCACACGCGACATCGTACGACGCGATCCTCGGGGTTTTGAACCACATGGTATTAACGCGATTAGGGATTGCATCCTTCTTGATGCGAAACGCCGGTATATAGAGTGAATGGTTCACATCGAGAGAGCGGATCGATATCTTGACGGGAGCCGCGTAAGGGACATACAGCGTGTCGGTCGTGACCCCATTCGGGTATTCGAACGTCCACTGCCACATACGGGCAGTGGCATTGACCGGTATTGCCCCTTCCGGAATCGTCGACATCTGCCGGTATCCCTCCCAACCGAGGTAGAACATTCCCATGAAGAGGGCCAGGGGGATTACGGTCCAAGTAATCTCCAGCGGGACATTTCCTTCAATATTTGTTGGATGCGGATTCCTTTTCCGGCTGTACCGAATTACGAAATACACCATCGCGATCAGGAGTCCGAGCAGCACGAGCAGGGACACGCCCACGATGGTCAGGAACGTCGCGTCTACATAATCTGAGAACGGTGATGAACCCTGGAACATAGCGATTGCCTTTGTTACGCGAAAGCGTAGTCGAAAAATGTCAATGTTATGAAGATCGCAAACGTCACGCAGGCCACAAGAACAAACAACCTGAACGTCTTGTCTTCGAATTTCAAATGCATGAAGACTTCCAGCACCAGCATCGTCTTGATCGAAGCGATCGTGAGGGCCGTGATGATAATCCATCGCCCCAGGTCGACACCCGCCAGAGCAACAGTGAGACCGGTGAGCATCACCAACGCCAGCCAGATCAACAGGTACGTGACGTAGCTGACAGTATGAGGTGCATCATGAGGAGAAGATGAGTGATCGTGCTGTTCCATCCCGGTCGCCTAGTGTAAGAGATAAAAGAGTGGGAAGAGGAATATCCAGATGATGTCGACGAGGTGCCAGTAGAGCGCACCGGCCTCGAGCCGCACGTAGGAGCCTTTGTGAATTGTTCCGGTCCTGATGAATCCCATCATCACAGCAAGCACCACCATCCCGATAATGACGTGAAGTGCATGGAGCCCCGTCATGACGTAGTAAAGGCCGAAATAGAGCACCACTCCCTGGGGCTTATTCACCAATTCGGGCGAACCCGGATAGAGACCGACCGTAAACTTGTGATCCCACTCGAAGTACTTATTGACGAGGAACGCCAGGGCGAGCACAAGGGTCATACCGACAAGGAACATCGCCAGGGACTTCTTCCCTTCCTGAATCGCCGTGATCGACATGGCAACCGTCAGGCTGCTCGTCAGCAGGACGATGGTATTGACGGTCCCGACCAGCCTGTCGAGCTCAGTTGCAGCCAGGTGGAATTCTGCCTGGTGCATGTAGCGATACACCGCGTAGACGATGAACATCCCTCCAAAGAGAATCAATTCGGTGAAGAGGAACAGCCACATCCCCATCTTCGAGCCGACATCGTCACGATGTGTGTGGCCGTGCGGAGCGGCCTCTGCGGCGTGAGAACTCACTTCACCTCCTGTGCTGCTTTTTCGTATTTGCTGTAGTCGTACGGTCCGGTTGTTACGACGGGGATCTCATCGAAATTCTCCAGCGGCGGCGGTGACGGCACCTTCCACTCCAACGTCTCACCTCCCCATGGATTCGCGGTTGCTTTCTCTCCGCGCCATAGCGACACAACCAGATTCACGAACATCACCACGATGCCGGCGTAGAGTATCCAGGAACCGACCGTTGCGATCTGATGCACTGTCTGAAACTCCGGGAGGTAATCGTAGTATCGCCGGGGCATCCCCTCGTAGCCGAGAACGAACATCGGGAAATACAGCAGATTGAATCCCACGGTCGCAAGGAACCAGGAGATGTACGCAGGAGCCTGCTTGTACATTTTTCCGAACATCTTCGGATACCAGTAGTGAAGCGCTGCAAACAGACCAAAGCCGGTCCCACCGAACATCACGTAGTGGAAGTGACCGACCACGAAATACGTGTCCTGGACGTGGATGTTGATCGCCAGTGTTCCGAGGATCAGGCCGGTGAATCCGCCGATGCAGAACTGGATGATAAACGAAAGAATGAAGAGCAGCGGCGCCGAAATCTCGATTGATCCTTTGTAGAGCGTGGCAATCCAATTAAATACTTTGATGGCACTAGGAATCGACACCAGGAAGGTAAGGAATGAGAAGACAAACATCCCGGTGTTGCTCATCCCTACAGTAAACATATGATGGGCCCAGACCAGCGATCCGACAAATGCGATTGCGAGGCTCGAAAACGCGATGAACTTATATCCAAAGATCGTGCGCCTCGCAAAGACCGGGAGAATCTCAGAGACCACACCGAGGCCCGGCAGAATCATTATGTACACAGCAGGATGCGAGTAAATCCAGAAGAGATGCTGATACAGAACAGGATCCCCCCCCAGTGTCGGGTCGAAGATGCCAACTCCAAACCACCGTTCAATTGCGATCAGGAGCAAGGTAATGCCGATGATCGGGGTCGCCAGAACCTGAATCCACGCGGTGGAGTAGAGCGACCAGACGAACAGCGGCATCCTGAACCACGTCATCCCCGGGGCACGCATCCTGTGAATGGTCGTGATAAAATTGAGTCCGGTCAGAATCGAAGAGAATCCGAGAATAAATGCAGCCGAAAGCGCCGGGATGACATTGGTAGACGTTCGAACACTGTACGGGACATAGAATGTCCAGCCAGTATCCGCAGCTCCCCCGGGCAGGAAGACGGAAACAAGCGCAAAAATCCCGCCAAAAAGGAAGAGCCACCATGAGAGCAAGTTCAATCGGGGGAAAAACACATCCTTCGCTCCGATCATGATCGGCATGAGGAAATTCCCAAAAACCGCCGGCAATCCAGGGATGATGAACAGGAAGATCATCATGATCCCGTGCAGCGTAAAGAACGTATTGTACGTCTGCGCATCCACGAAAGTTCTACCCGGTGTCAGCATCTCCAGACGCATCAGCACTCCGAGCGTGGCTGCAGTGAAGAAGAATACCAGCATCGTCACGAGGTACAGGATCCCGATCCTCTTATGATCGGTCGTGAAAATCCATCCGAGTATCCCCTTGTACTTCGTTTTGGTATGATAGAAATCCGGTTCCACCGACACCGGTACAGCTGACGCAATGGCCATACCTCACTTACCTTTCTGCTTGCTTTGTCTTCGGTTTCACTATGAAAACAAACACGAATATTCCGACAAACCCTATCACGACGACTGTCGCGATCCGCAGGACATTCAAAGTGTACGTATGCGAGTCAGGATCATAGCTGTAACACATCGTAAGAAGCTTGGCGATCGTCGGCGTGACGGTCCCCGTCGATGCCTCGTAAACCGCCATCTTGACATCGAACGGGAGGTACTGAATGCCATTGATATAACGGGTGATCTTGCCTTCGGGAGAAGAGACGATGAGCGCACCGGCATGCACGTAGTCATTCCCGCTCTTCATAAAATAGAATCCCGCAGCATCAGTGAGCCGCTGAATCGTTGCACTGTCTGAAGTCAAGAATCTCCAACCATTCGGATTGATATTCTTTCCGACGAGATCGAGGTAGCTGAGCTTCTTTTCAGCTGCCAGCTCGGGTTTTTCCCGATGATCGAAACTGATCGTCAGAATCTGATACTCCCTCCCGATATCCAGGTTGAGCTTATTGACGATCTTCGAGAGCTCATTCAGGAGCGGGCTGCAGATCCCCGGACATCGGTAGTACACAAATGTGAAAATCGTCGGCTTGTCGACAAGATCCTTCAGCGTCACCAGGTTACCCTGTTCGTCATACAATTCGGCGTCCAACGGAAGCATCTGACCCAGCTTCTCCTGTATGCCAATTTTAGGAGCCGGCTGCTCCTCTGCCCCGGCGCCCGGGAAGGCGACACAGGAAACAAGAGCCATCACGTAGAAAACACGTCTCAAGGAAATCATCTTTCTCCTCTCATGCCTGACAGGAATTGATAGAGAGAGACCCATTGAGCCCGGGAGAGGCGGACCACTTCGGCTCTGAATCCGACCTGCACGGGATCAGATGTTACACTCCTGACGAAATGCTCAACGGTCGATATGGAAGTGCCGTGAAGAACGAATGCCGTCAGCACCTTCTCTTTGTCCGCACAGAGCCGCTCAAACAACGCCTCGCCTCCCGCTCCCGTGCGATCATACTGTTTTCCCGCGAGCTCACGCACCATCGCCACCGATGGACCTGTCTCCGCGGCCACCAACTCAGCTGCCTTCTTAATGGGAATCTGCCCCGGGATATCGCTCCCCTTTGAAAGCTGGTACGTGGTCTCGAGCGCCATGAGGTCCGGCGGCGAGTCAACCGGCTGGCCCGGAGAGAACGATCGCACATAGTGGATAATCGCAAATCGATCAGCCGGGGAGAGATAGTTGTAGGATGCCATCCCGTTGCGAACGATCCCCTCCTGCAACGTCTTATAGATCTGAGATATTTTGGGCCCGTTTGTCCATCCTGCGAGTGAATGAAAATCGCGCGGCTTTGGATTCAGCATCACCGCCGTCGGGCCATTCCCATCACCCGCGTCCCCATGACAGGAAGTGCAGTTTGCATCGAACAGTTCTTTTCCCCTTGCAAGCAGCTCGGGAGTCTCCACCGATACTTTCATGACATCCACCGGAGGCAGAATCCTGGGACTCTGAAACGGAATGTCCTTCAGAAAAGCAGTTGAATCGCCGAGGACGAGCGGCGAAACGGAATTCTTGCCGATCTGTGTAAGATTCGTGATGTAAAAATAGCCGAGACTGCCGACAAGCAGCACGAAATAGACATATGAATAGCCGAATAGTTTGTGCGGCTTCCGGAGAAGATCCTTGAAATCCATTTCGGCTTTGAAGTCCGGTTTGTTGTCCATATCAACTCTTGACGATTACAGGTGGAAGCTCAAACCGCGCGCGAGCTTGGGATCGCCGATGGGCACCAGGTTATTCCGCTTCATGTTGTACGAGAGAACGACCACGGTCAATCCAACGAACAGAACAGGAAACGCGAGCATAGTCCAGCTCAATGAAACGCTTTCATGATAGGTCGGCATCACAAGCCAGTAGAGATCGAGCAGGTGCGCGACCAGGATCCAAATAGACATCAGTTTGAGCCTCTTGAGATCCATTTTGGACTCTTGCGTCAACAGAGCGAAGTACGGCACGGCAAAGTGCACGATGATGAGGAGCACGGAGACGTATTCCCAGCCGTTGTGCCACCGGTTGATGAACCAGAACGTCTCCTCCGGCAAGTCTGCATACCAGATCAGCAGGAACTGGCTAAAAGCGATGTACGCCCAGAAATTGATGAACGCGAAAAGGAGCGCCCCAAGGCTGTAGAAGTGGTCGCGTCTCAGCATGGGAAAGTAGCCGTTTTCGTGCAGCCTGACGATGATGTATGTCGCCACTGAAAGGGCCGCGAGCACAGTGCCGGAAAAGTAGTAAACGCCGATGATCGTTGAAAACCAATGGGGCTCAAGGCTCATTGCCCAGTCGATCGCGGTAAGTGTCAATGTAATAGCGAAAACGGGCATGAAGATCGCCGCCAGCCTGATGTTGATGGTCGTGAGTCTGGGGTCTCCTGATTCGTCCTGCCTTCTTGAATTCCGAGTAAAAAGATAGGTGAAGGCGTTCCAAAGCACGAAGACCGCCACGAACCGGATGATGAGGAAATTGACGTTCAGATAAGGTGATTTCCCCGCGAGGACGGCGTCCGAATCGAGCGCTTCAGGATGCAGCCAGTGGAAGATGTCGTGCAGGTGGAAGAACAACGGGACGGCAAGGATCGGAGCCAGCAGCGTGAGGCTCGAGAGGAACTCATTGATGCGCCTCATCGGCACGCTCCACACCGCGCCGCCGATATACTCCAGAGCGACGAGGAACACCGAACCCGCTGCGACACTCACAACCAGGAGAAAACCGATCACATTGTCAAACGCCATGCGCCGGGGATCGACGGCATAGCCCAACCCTGCGAGTGCGATGCCGGTCACGAGCAACAACCAGCCGAGCGAGTTGACCCGTGACGGCAGTTCCTTCTTTCCTCCGACATCCGGAACCGGGTTGTTCATTTCAGATCTGACTCCTTTGCGTTGTGTGCACGCTGCATCACCCTCATATAGTTGACAATGGCCCATCGATCGTCGCGGGAGATCTGCGACGCGTAGGACGGCATCACGTTCTGCCCTTCGGTGATGACGTGATAGATACTGCCATCCGGCCAATTCCGCACTTTGTCCGAGTGCAACGTCGGCGGATTCGGGAATTGACCGCGCAAGCGGCTGTCGCCCGCTCCGAAGTTTCCGTGGCATGGGCTACAATAGGTAAGGAAACCGGCTTTTCCCCGTTCGATGACATCCTTCGTCATCGGGAGCGGATTCAACAGGCTCCTCCCGGCAGCGTCCGGATTACCGGTGAATGCGTAGGGCAGGAATCCTCGCGCGACAGTGCCCTGGACAGGGCGCCGCATCCCGATACCATCTTTGAAAAGCTCACTGGGACGCTGTGCCTTCTGTTTGGCCTGCGTGCTCATCCATGTAAACGGTTCCATGAACATGATCTGGTTGAAGATGACATACGTTCCACCAGAGACAACGATCGCCATCACCGCAAGGACCAGAAGGAATTTCGGTTCAAAGAAACGATGCCCGTGGCCGAGGTCTTCGGTGTCGAAATAGACGGGCGCGATCTCTTTGCCGCCAAGTTTCCCGAGAAAGTCACTCACGTCTCGCTCATTGAACTTAGGATCATCGGCCTGGATGCTGATGCCGAACTTATCCGACGAGACCCTCTTCATGTATGGAGTATCGTGCAACGGGTGGCTGTTATTCGGGAACTTGAAATAGAGAACGATCATGGTCACAACCGTCAACACAGCGACCAGAAGGACAGTGACCTCAAACGCCACGGGAACAAACGCCGGCCACGACCAGAACGGCTTGCCGCCGATGACGAGCGGATAATCTACGAGCGAAATCCAGCTCATAAACAGGATCGCCGACGCTGCGCCGAGAATTCCGAACACGAGGGAGAAGAAACCCAGGCGTGTGGGTTTCAGGTTCATCGCCCGATCCATGCCGTGGACCGGGTACGGCGTGTTCACATCAAAGCGCGTGTAGCCAGCGGAGCTGGTTTCATGCGCCGCGTGAATAATCTCGTCCGGCGAGTCGAAAATGGCCGTTATCGAGTAGAGGAGCTTATCATTCATAGGTCGTAATCGCTATCGTAGAAGCAGAATCAAGAACAGAAGCCTGCCACGAAGTCTCGAACCTGCCTGCCGAAGTGCTTCGGCACGCAGGCAGGGACACCAAGAAGTGGAATTGGTTTTTTCTCATTCAGAAATCTTCGTGACTTTGTGTCTTGGTGGCAACACATTTCGCTGGACCTTTAGTGATGCGACGGTTGTGCGCCTTCGACGACCGCCTTCACTTCGCTGATGGAGACGACCGGCAAGACGCGCACAAAAAGCAAAATGAGCGTGAAAAACAGCCCAAAGCTCCCCAGCAGAATGCCGATATCATAGAGAGTCGGCGTGTAGTGGCCCCAGCTCGAAGGGAGGAAATCCCTGGAGAGCGATGTCACGACAATCACAAACCGCTCGAACCACATGCCGATGTTCACAAAGATGCCGATGAAAAACATCATCGGAATGGAGCGACGGATCTTCTTGAACCAGAAAAGCTGAGGGAAAATGACGTTGCAACTCACCATGGTCCAGTATGCCCAGGCGTAGGGGCCAAGCGCGCGATTCAGAAATACAAAGCTCTCGAACTGATTTCCGCTGTACCAGGCGATGAAGAACTCCATGGCATATGCATATCCGACCATCGATCCGGTGACGATCATGATCTTGTTCATTTTCTCCAGATGGTCGACCGTGATGATGTGTTTCAGATTGAACGCCTGCCGGACAAAGACCAGCACGTTCTGTACCATCGCGAATCCGGAGAACACGGCGCCCGCGACGAAATACGGCGGGAAGATGGTCGTGTGCCAGCCGGGGATAATCGAAACGGCAAAGTCGAAACTCACGATGGTATGGACGGAAAGGACCAGAGGCGTAGCAAAGCCGGCAAGAATGAGGTAAGCACGTTCATAGTGCTGCCAGTGCCGGTTCGAATGCCGCCACCCGAGACTGAAAATCGAGTAGATCGTTTTTTTGATCTTGTTGGCCGTGCGATCCCGGAGTGTGGCGAAATCGGGTATGAGCCCCACGTACCAGAAGACGAGCGAGACCGTGAAGTAGGTCGACACGGCAAATACGTCCCATACCAGGGGCGAGGTGAAATTCACCCACAGGCCGTGCTGGTTTGGATATGGCGTCAGGTACATCGGCAGCCACTGACGGCCCGTATGCATCAGCGGAAAGATTCCCGCGCACATGACGGCGAAAATCGTCATTGCTTCAGCAAAGCGGGCGATGCCGGTTCTCCATCGCTGACGCAGGAGGAAGAGGATCGCCGAGATCAATGTGCCAGCGTGGCCGATGCCGACCCAGAAAACGAAATTGACGATATCGAATCCCCACGAAACAGGCTGGTTGACTCCCCAGAGTCCAAGACCCTGGTAGAGCGTCATGCCGATGCAAAACGCTCCAATGGTGAGGAATGAAACTGTGACGCTCAATGTGATCCACCAAATCCGGGAGGGGAATCGATCGAGCGGAGCGGCGATAGTCGCATCGAGCTCTGCCGCCCTCGGCTTCCCCTCGACAACCGGAAGTTCGTGCTTGTAGTCGATTGCAGCAGTGCTCACGTCAATTTCTCCGAGTGGATATTGCGCAATTTCGCCAGATACGTCACGTTCGGCCGGGCATTTGTTTCTTCAAGCACGTGGTATCCGAGGCTGTGGGACCGATAAGTAGAGATGTCGGACTTCGGGTCGTTCATGTCGCCGAACACTATGGCGGTGGCGGGACACGCCTCCTGGCAAGCCGTTTTGACATCGCTTCCTTTCAGCGCGCGCCCCTGTTCGGTGGCCCGTTGCCGGGCTTCCATGATTCTCTGAACACAGAAGGTGCACTTTTCCATGACGCCGCGCGAGCGCACCGTCACTTCCGGATTGTTCATCAATCCTACCGGCTGCTGCTCGTAGTACCCGTCTGCAAAGTAGTCGCGCCAATTGAAGAAATTGAATCGGCGCACTTTGTAGGGGCAGTTATTCGAACAATACTTTGTCCCCACGCAACGATTGTAGACCATTTGATTCAGCCCATCGGGACTGTGGTTCGTTGCCACCACTGGACAAACGTTTTCACACGGCGCCTGATCGCAGTGTTGGCAGAGCATCGGCTGATGGCTCGGGACCGGCGCGTCGCTCGTCCCCGAATAATACCGGTCGATGCGAATCCACTGCATCTCGCGACCCTTGGCAGTCTGCTCTTTGCCCACAACAGGGACATTGTTTTCCACGTTGCATCCGGCAACGCAGGCGTTGCAGGCGATGCACTTGTTCATATCGATCGCCATGGCCCACTTCACGCCATGGTATTCCACTTCGGTGTGGATACTGAACAGTTCCTTCTTTCCCTCGCGGAGAAAACGCGGATCCTTCTCGTATTGGAGAAGCGTTCCCTCACGAACGATTTCGCGCTTCGTATGGAAATCCTTGACGAAATCGTCATCCAGCGAATGATGTTCCTGGGTGCTGGCAAGTTCGTATCGCCCGGCGATCTTCACGACCGTGGCGCCGGAGAGTACGCGCACGCCGGTGAGAGATGTCTTCGCAAGAAGCCCATGCACATCGGTGCCGACATCCGAGCCGACCGGCCCGGCATTCGTGCGCCCATATCCGAGGGCAATCGAGATGTACTCATCGGCCTGACCAGGCTGAACAAACACGGGCACCGCCTTTTTCCCGTGCGGCAGAGTGATTTCAATAAGATCGTTTGAGTCAACCCCGAGTTTCTTTGCCGTCCGGGCAGAAACTGCAGCATAGTTATCCCACACCACCTTTGAAATCGGATGCGGCAGTTCCTGGAGCCAACCATTGTTGGCGTATGATCCGTCGCCG
>Ga0154319_1008_pt1 | contig 14742 bp, 12 predicted proteins | sample RifGroA2_FD_117659 | JGI IMG/M metagenome (GOLD analysis project Ga0154319, IMG submission 117659) | Ignavibacteria bacterium GWA2_54_16 | reverse complement strand
TACGCACATCCCCACTCCGGGCGACGACGCAGGCCTCCGAAAGCTCGGCGTCAATCTGACAACCGATCCGAATCATGTCTCAAGCCGGCTGTTCGTGAGCTGACTGTACACAGTAGAGTCCGATCCTTGATCGGACCTAGCAGAAACCATCTGTTGGAATAATGGAATATTGGATTGATGGAATGATGTATTGAGGCGTGAAGAGAAAGGACACTCAAATGCAAAAAAAACGTTTGCTTGGTTTCGCACTTCTCGCATTGTTGACAGCCCGGGCGTTCGGTCAGGATGCAGGACCCTGGACGATCAATGCGGTCAATGACTACCGAATCGTGCCGAATGTGACGTACTCGGTAGCCAACAACTATGAATGCAAGCTCGATGTGTATACGAAGCGCACGGTGACCAAACCACTGCCTACAGTACTCCTGATTCACGGTGGCGGTTGGGTGGCAGGAACAAAAGAGGGCGCAATGATGATGGCCCTGCCGTATCTCGAAATGGGTCTGGCGGTCGTCAATGTTGAGTACAGACTCGCAACATCTTCTCTGGCTCCGGCAGCCGTCGAGGACTGCCGGCTTGCGTTGCGATGGGTCTTCAAGAATGCGAAGCAGTACGGTTTTGACACGACAAAAATCATTGTCACCGGCGGTTCCGCGGGCGGTCATCTCGCATTGATGACGGGGATGCTCGATGTGGCCGATGGTTTCGACATGCCAAAGGACTGGGATTACTCGGGCGTGCAGCCAAAAGCAGCGGTGATCGTCAACTGGTTTGGAATCACCGACGTGAAGGATCTCCTCGGCGGTCCCAATAAACAAAACTACGCTGTGTTCTGGATCGGCAATCAGCTCAACAAGGACGAACTGGCGCAGCGTGTTTCTCCCCTGAGTTATGTACGAAAGACCCTTCCTCCGATTCTGACGATCCATGGTGACAAGGATGGGCTCGTGCCGTACGGCCAGTCGGTACGGTTCCATGCAAAGCTCACGGCGGCTGGCGTTCCAAACCAGCTCATCACCGTCCCGGGCGGCAATCACGGGGGATTCAGCAAGTCCGAGATGGTGCGAATATATGGTGCGATCAAAGAATTTCTGAAAAGTAACGGGATCCAATAGCACCTCCAGCGATCCTGGTCACAAATGATGCCGCAAAGGCATGAAGGCACAAAGAATTTTGAGGGAGAACGAGAATTGAATGTTCTTGTTCATTTCCCTATGCCATTGTTCCATTCAACGAGCCGGGAGGACCGATGAAAATCCCCAGTGTTGACCAGGTTTTCCGGGACGCGCGCCGTTCTCTTCTTCGTTTTCCATTAGCAATTCTCGACGCGCTGATCGGCACTTCAGCGGCGTTAGTGCTGATGGATCACGAAGGTCCGCCGACCCCTACGTTTCTTTTTCAGGTGCTGTTTGCAGCAATTCTCGGGTTCCCGCTTCTGGCCGGTCTGGCTTTCACAGCGGAAAAAAAGAAATGGGGATCTTCCGCTTCTCTTGGCTCCCAACTCGCCGGTGTTCTTCTCGTCTCAATCTATGCGCTCTCCGTTCCTCCGCAATTGAACGGCGCGCCGTTGTTCCATGTCATTCAGCTTGTGCTCCTCACGGTAGGCATGGTTCTTTTCGCGTTCGTGGGTCCCTACGTGCTCAACAATTCAATCAGTGGTTTTTGGCACTATTCCAAGATCCTTCTGATGAGACTCATCGTGGCCTACCTCTACGGCGTTGTCCTCTGGGCAGGATTGGCTGTGGCGCTCGCAGCTCTCGATAATCTGTTTGGCGTTGACATCCCGATGAAGCGATACGGTGAGTTGTGGGCGTTCATCCAAGGAGTCTTCACGCCGTGGTTCTTCCTGGCCGGCGTCCCGGAAGATCTGGAGAGTATCGACTCGTTGACCGATTATCCAAAAAGCCTCAAGATGTTTTCGCAGTATATCTTGTTTCCCTTGGTCCTGACGTACTTCGTCATCTTGTACGCATATATTGGAAAGATTCTCTTTGCCTGGGACTGGCCGCAGGGTTGGGTCAGTAAACTCATACTCGGGTTCATCGCAACGGGATTCGTTTGGGTGATGCTCCTGGACCCGATCAGGGAACGGGCAGAAAATCAATGGATCAAAACGACCTCTCGCTGGCTCTTTTTGCTGAGCATCCCGCTCGTGGTGATGTTGTTCCTCGCAGTCTGGAGAAGGGTCTCGGAGTATGGAATCACGGAGGGAAGATATCTGGCCATGGCGCTGGGAGTATGGCTCTGCATCGTCGTTCCATATTTCATCTTCAGTAAGAAGAAGAACATCCTGGTCATCCCTGCCACACTCTGTCTCGCATCGTTCCTTGTGAGCTTCGGCCCATGGAGTGTTTTTGCGGTTTCGGAGCAGAGTCAGATTGCGCGCCTGAAAGGATTGCTTGAGAGAAACAAGATCCTCGTCAATGGAGCTGTTCAGAGCAATCACGACTCCCTTTCAAAAGCAGACACGAGGCAGATCAGCTCAGTCCTTTCGTACCTTTCGGACTTTCATGGCTTCGGCGGAATCCAACCCTGGTTTGCGGAGAGTCTGAAGAGGGACTCGCAGGCTTCGAGTCCGATCTATCGGGATCCCTCGGCTGTCGCGTCGCTCATGGGACTTGTATATACCAGAGTATGGCAAAATCCCGGAGGAGGAATCATCATCCTGAACGCTGATCGTGACCACCCGAGACAAATTGGCGGATACGACCGGATGCTCCGTGCCCAGCGGTTGTTCAAGGACGCTGTGCTGGGAGCCCAGGGGGGCGATGTACGCTATCACATGGCCCCGGGGATGTTCGTTCTTGTCTTTGCCGCGAAGAGGCAAGGTGGAGCATTTGATTCTCTCCGCATCGATTTTCAGCCCGTGGTCGAACAGTTGGTGAAGAATTACGGATCAGCGATCACGGACAAGGTGCCTCCGGAGGAAATGACGGTGAGCGCCGAAGACGCACATCTCAAGGTGAAAATCAATCTCTGGCAAATCCGCATCAAGAAGCAGGGGGAAGAAAACACGCCGATAGCCTACGAGGGTGACATCCTCTTCATGGTGGATAAAGGAAAAGGGCCTGAGTGACTAGATGAACGATTGCCCGCCCGGCCCGTGGAAATGCCGTGCTTTCGCGAGTAATTTGAAGCGTTTCCAGGGAGATCGATCGCAGGAGAAGGCACTCGCGGCGCCCCCCCAAGAATCCTGGTTTGATTTTCGATGTCGGATTGTGTATGATTGACGTTGTCGATCCTGCCATCGCCTTCGAACAACGCCCCATCTTCTCCGGAGATCCTTGTGGCCTCTGAGATCAATACTCTGAAACGCCGCATTGATGAGCTGGAAGAAATCCACCGCCTGGCTCAATCTCTCAGCTCCATGGCGAGCGTCTATGAAACGCTCGAAACAATTATCGATTGCTGCGTACGGCTCTGCCGCGCCGAGCACGGCGCAATCCTCTTGTTCGCCACCTCGGTTCACGAATCGGCACAAACTGTTATCCGCAACGGGAGAACAGACGGGTCGGATATCGATCACGTGCTGAATGCCCTGGTCGCAGGGTGGGTGGAAAGTCATAAGCGCCCCTTTTTGACTGACGACGTTTTGCGGGAGTTCAACTATCGTTCTCCGTCCGACAGGGTGCGAGCGCTGGGACCCTCGCTCGCTGCGCCTCTCCTCGACTCTGGCAAGCCGTTCGGAATGATTCACCTCGTCAATACGCGCGGCGGCTCGAAATTCTCGGAGGACGATCTACGCATCGTCACCGCTCTTGCACCTCTCGCTGCGCAATTCATTCTCCGAGCCAAAGTCCAGGAAACACTCTTCACCGATAACCAGAGGCTCAAAGCTTCTCTGGCTCAATCGAGGGGAGTCGGGACGCTCCTCGGGATCAGCCCGCTCATCGAAGAAATCCGGAAAAAGATACAACTTGCCGGGCCGGCAAATGCGAGTGTGCTGCTGATCGGGGAGACCGGGACGGGTAAGGAGGTTGCAGCCAGAGCGATACACGTTCACAGTCCAAGAGCGGAGAAGCCGTTCATCGCCGTGAATTGTGCCGCTATACCTGCGACGCTCTTTGAATCTGAACTGTTCGGCCACGAGAAAGGCTCCTACACGGGAGCCACGACGACCATGAAGGGCAAATTCGAACTCGCCCACAGCGGAACGTTATTTCTCGACGAGATTTCTGCAATGCCCATCGAGCTTCAACCAAAACTCCTCAGAGTGCTTGAAGAGCGGAGTTTCACCCGCATCGGTTCGTCAGAAGAGCTGCGAGTGGATGTGCGGGTCATCGCCGCGTCCAACAAGGATCTCCTCGAGGCAGTGCGGCGGGGCGAATTCCGCGAAGACTTGTATCACCGGATCAATGTCATTCCCATTTTGCTGCCGCCGCTGCACGCCCGTCGGGCTGATATTCCGCTTCTCGCGGAAGCGTTCCTGGCGGAGTTTTCAGGAGGCATGAAGAAGTTTGATGCCGACGCGTTGCGGCTGCTGTCGGAAACGGAGTGGAAGGGGAACGTGCGTGAACTTCGCAATGCGGTGGAGCGCATCTCGATTTTCACTTCGCTGCTCACAATTACTTCAGCTGCCGTACAGGAGATCGGGTTCGGAACCGTCGGCACGCCGGTCGTCGACGGTCGCAGTATGCTCCTTTCCCGTCTCCGGTCAAACCAGCCGGAAAACAATCTTCTTGAGAGCATGGAAAAAGACCTTCTGGATCTCGCGCTACAGGAAGCACACGGAAACGCCGCGGAAGCCGCCCGGATGCTCGGCGTCCATCGCAACGCGCTCTTGAGAAGGATCGAGAAGTTCGGATTGCGGTAGCGGTGCGATTGAGCTCCATTCCTTTTCAAGCCAACCACTCGGCCCTTCAAGCCTCCCACAATTTTTGTCCCAATTTCGTTCGGATTCGCACCGTTATTCGTTCGAAAACGAACGCCTCTGTACGCTGATTCCCCGGTTCTGTGCAGTTTGGCCTTTTCGAGTGTGGCCCGCCAGTTGAATACAATACTCCCAGAACGCTTCACCAACCGTCTTATCGATCTTAATTCCATCAATCCAGTTTTAAATTCACTTCTTTCAGGAGGATGTCATGAAAAAGCTGGCGATGTTGTTCGGAGCCGTTCTGCTCGTGATGGCGACCTGGGCCAATGCTCAGACCGTGAAGAACGAAATCGGCGAGGCAAAGTTTGACAAAGCCGTGGCGAATTATCTGGTTGCTCTGAAGAGCGACAATGACGGGCTGCGCCGCAGTGCAATCTATATGCTCGGCCAACTGGAAGCCAAGGAAGCCGTTATTCCCATGATGAAGGTCCTTCGAAACTGCAAGGACGCCAATTGCCGCATTGCCGCTGCGTGGGCGCTCAGCAAAATCGGGAATTCGGTCGGTGCGTATGCTGTAAAGCAGGCAGTGCGGTTCGACGATGACCTCAAGGTCAAGACGCACGCTGCGTGGTACTATAACCTCTACGTTTCCCCGGGTACGTTTGCATTCATTCCGACGTCGGAAGGCACAACTCAGATTGCGGAACTGCGATAGCAAACTAAGGATCTCGATGCCTGTTCTGGGGAGGCGGGTGGCCTGGCAGCGGTCACCCGCTCTTTTTTTGTACATACACATGTTTCCTGCGAGAAGCTCAATTCCCAAGCTCTAACCACGAAGCGATGGCGATAGCGAAGAGGATAGGAGGGGAGAGTTCCGGAAATGGAAGGAAATCAGAGTCCAAAAGCTGCTTTCAGACCGGTAAGCTCTGTCTGATTCTGCGCCCGCCTCAGTCGGACATCCTTGACAAGTGATTCGGGGGGATTGCCGGCGGGTATTCGCAATACGGATTCCAGAGCCTGGTCATACCAGAGTGCCCAAGCCTCAAGTATCTCTGTTTCGTGCTTCTTCACAGCGTCGCGCGATCGGGCATCCGCCGATTGAACTTCGGCAAGTTCCATCGTGGTCAGCAGCATAATCGTTTCAAGGCGCTTTGCCCAGGCCGTGTCAATGCTCTGGAGCGCCATGCGGGCCACATTCTCGGATCCGAGCGCGAGCTGGTACGCCGCTGAGGCTATGCTTGTTCCCGCGTTGGCCATTTCCTGCGGACTGATGTTGTCGATACCGTCCATGCTCGTGTGATATGCATAATCGGGAAAATGCCAGCTGAGGACAGCCGGAATGCCCTTCCAAAGGAACGGATCATGATCGCTGCCGCCCTCCCAGACGTTCTCAGCTGTCATCCAGCCAGTCGATTTCGCGCGTGACTCGACAATGGCAAGATAGTAATCGTTGAGAAAACTCCCGAAGAGCTTGCTCTTGTCCCACGAGCCCGATCCCCATCCTGAGTGCCGGTCAGGTGCCCGAAGCCAGACGGTGCCGGGATCCGGCATCCGCTCTACCCGAAACTGCCCTCCTGTCTTAGCAGGGTCGCCTCCGACCATATCGAGGACGAAGGCGGCAAGTACCTTGTCGAGATTTTCCGAATTTCTCTTCATCCATGCCGAGGTGCCCCGGTACTCATCGACCCAGAGGAACGTCAATGTGCGCGAGGGAAGCGGGATCTCTCCTTTCTGAATCGATGTTGCCAGCGACCTCAGAATCTCGAGGAGAGTTGCGGCCCCGCTGGCATTGTCATTTGCCCCGGGTTTGTAATGGTCGAGATGCGCCGCGATCACGACTCGCTCATCAGGCGCGGAGATGCCAGGAATTTCCGCCTGTAGTGTTTTGACAGGGCCGTCGGTGAACGACGTTTTCACACGTACGCCGACAATCACCTCGCTGTCGCGGGTACGCTGCTTCAACTCCCGGGCAGTGCGGGGTGAGATGTTGATGGCAAACGGTTTTCGCTGTGAGTCGTACGGGATGCCGCTCTCGGCGATGATGTCGGGGTGCTCCGCCGGCCGATTATAGGTCGGCACGTAGCACGAGATGACGCCGAGTGCTCCATGGCTCAGGGCCAGGCGGTACGATTGGGAGGCCGCGGCGTCGCAGAGAACGATCCGGCCGTGCACTTCGAACTGGCTGTAATGCTCGTCGTTGTTGCCGCCGGGTACGTAGATGAGCGGAGCCTTGATGTCGATCGGGAACGAATTCTCGCACAGCATCACGGGAGTGGCTGCGTAGGTGTGGAGAATCTGGATCTCGGGTGATTCCATCGAGAGCACGGCGTCTTCCGGTACCCAGATTTTCCGCTGCGAAGGATCTTCAAGAACCTGCAACTTCAGAAGAGGCCGGCCGTTGATAACAGTACTCGCCCAGGGGCGGAGAGCTGATTCTATCCGCGAGAGGCACGCATCATATCCCGGTCCGCCGGGAATTCTCCAGAATTGCGTGAAAGAGCGCACGTCGTCCATGGCCCGCGTGGCGACAAACCAACGGTCGATCGATGAGTGGATGCCGGCCGGGGAAGAATCCATCCTGACGGATGGCGAGAACAACGAACACGACATGATCAGAAAGAGAGAAACGATCCCCGCAATTCGCGCTGTCGTCAAGAAGCGATCTCCGTGAGCGATGTGTTGAACAGTGAACCGTGCGGTGAACTTACAAAGAACTTGAGGGAGTTGCAACGTGATCGCAGAGCATTGTTAGCATCTCAAATGGAAATTGGTTAATTTGCGATCAAACATCATTTTGGAGTCCCGCGTATGGTCTTGTGTGTCGTTCGTCGCACTGCAGTGTTGGTGCTGCTTCCCCTTGTTGTGTTCTCGCAGAAAATGGATATTCGCGGTATCGTCTCCGACAGCCTGACAGGGGAGCGGATTCCCTTTGCCAGCGTCATCCTTCCGGGCATGAGTCGTGGTGCCAGCACCAATCTGCAGGGGTTCTATCTCATAGCGAACGCCCCGAAAGGGCGGTATCAGATCACCGCGAGTTCGATAGGGTATGAATCGAGGACACAGACTATCAACGTGTACGGCGGTGAGCCAATCGTTGTAGACTTCCTGCTTCCGTCCAAGCCGGTGGAGTTCGGTGAGGTCATGGTAACCGACGTCGCGAAACGAGAACTCACGGAAATCCATACCAGCGTGCATGTGCTGGAACAGCGTGATATTCGGGCCGTTCCAATGGCTGCTATGGAGGACGTTTTCCGCTCGATCAGGATCCTTCCCGGAATTGTTTCGACAAGCGATGTGAATTCGCAATTCTATGTGCGCGGCGGGGCAGGGGACCAGAATCTCATTCTCCTGGACGGGATGAAGATCTACAATCCCTATCACGCGTTTGGGATCTTCAGCATTTTCGATTCTGACATCATCAAGACCACGGAAGTGTACACCGGTGCGTTTCCGCCGGAGTTCGGAGGGAGGCTGTCGTCGGTTGTGAACATGACGTCGCGGGATGGCCGATCGACGGGGATCTCCGGACGCGCCAACATCAACTTCCTTTCGACAAAGCTTCAAGTCGACGGGCCTGCGACGAAGGGCTTGACCTTTATCGCCAGCGGAAGGAAATCGTTGTTCTCCGAAACCTTCCGGAAGTTCCTGAACAAGGACATGCCGCTCTCGTTCTATGACGGATTTCTGAAGGCGACCATCTCGTCAGGCGAAGCGCAGGGAAAGTACAGCATTCAGGCGTTCTTCAGCGGTGATGATCTTAAATCCGTCAACCCGACGGAGCCTGACTACACCTGGAAGACGAGCGCGATCGGATTCGTGACCTCCGGTCTCATCCAGGACCGCGTTTTTGTTCAGGCGGTCGGATTCGGGAACTCGTTCCAGGCTGTTCGTGACTCGAAGTCCTCGAGTGAAATTACGCCCGCGAGCACCACGGTGCGCGAATCGGGCGTTCGCGGTGAAGCGACGGTCTACACTGACTCGCATGATCTCTACTTTTTCGGTTTCGAGTTTACGTTTCCGACCCTCGACTACACGGTGACGAACAACTTCGGTGTCACGAATACGCTCACGAGCGCCTATGTCGACGCATCCATGTGGCTGCGCTATCGGACCGCTCCGAGCCGTTTGCAGTCCGACGTCGGTATCTACTTCGATCTTGGCGGGCTTCTTGCACGGTCGGAAGGCATCGAAGTGCTGCAGCCGAGGCTGAACTTCAGCTACACGTTGTGGGATGACTGGAAAGCAAAGCTCTCGTTCGGCCGGTTTACCCAGAGCATCATCACCGTCAACAACGAAGACGACATCATTTCCATTTTCGATGCCTGGATTCGGGTACCGGAGGGTCTGAAATCGGAGCTGGCTGACCATTTCGTCACAGGTCTTGAAGGCAATATCCTTCCATCGCTTTCGACCAGCTTTCAGGCGTACTACAAGTTGTATGGCCGACTGGTCACCTATAACCGGGAGAAGGTGGATGCTCTGGATCCCGACTACATCGGAGGACATGGGAAGGCGTACGGTGTCGAAGCGCTCGTCCGGTATGGATCCCGGCTGATGGATTTGTATCTCGCCTACACACTGGGTTGGACCACGGTCACATCCGGCGATTTCACGTATTACCCCCGTTACGACCGACGGCATACCCTCAACGCCCTCTCAGTGTTCCATCCCGCCGAAAATCTTGACATCACCCTCAGATGGGAGCTGGGAACCGGATTCCCGTTCACGCAGACCGTCGGTTATTACGATCGGCTGGGACTTTCGGACATCTTTCGCGGGTCGTCTCTTGGCGAGACGGGAAGGCCGTATGCAATACTTGGGGAGAGAAACGCGGCACGGCTTCCGACGTATCATCGCCTCGATCTCAGCGGGACGTATCGCTTTATTATCAAGCCGATTACCGGCTCCGTGGGCGTTCACGTCGTGAATCTCTACAACCGTAAGAATATTTTCTACTTTGACAGGAAGACCGGCCAGCAAATTAATATGCTGCCATTCTTCCCGACGGCGACCCTGAGCCTCGAGTACTGATGAGCCACAAGTCCTCCATACTTTTTCTGGGTGCGGTGCTGGCTGTACTCGGCGCCGGATGCGAGGGTGCGTTCACGCCCAAGGGACCGTACCAGGATCGCATGGTCGTCTATGGAATTTTGACGAACCGCGCGGATACGCAGTACGTGCGAATCCACACGACCTACAATCCGGCGGGTTTTGATCCTCTGACCGTTTCAGAGGAGTCGGTCGTTCGTGATGCTGATGTGAAGGTGGCCGAATCATCGAAGCTCTTTACGTTCCGGCAGGGGACTGCTTCGCGAAGAGACAAAAGCAGGTACAACGACGATGTCACGATCTACATCTCGTACCCTTTTTCGCTCGAAGCCGGAAAAACGTATGATCTGACCGTCTCGTCTCCTCGCTACGGAACCGTGACGTCATCAGTGACCGTGCCGAGGCGGGGCCGGGTTCAAATCTTCAATAGCTATGTTTTGAACGGAAGAGGCACCGCGGATGAGGACCTCGTGATCTATGGCTGGATACGGGAGCTCACCTACGGTGTTCTCGCGCGATTGTACCTGATCTATGAGACACAGGAAGGGGACACCTGGGTCCGCCATACTGACGAGGTCCCTTCCTCGATGGTGAAGTACGATGATGGTACCAAGGAATTCTTCTATCCGAATCTGCGGAGACGTGAAAGCCCTGGGGTCATCAGGGAAAAAGAGGTCACCGAGTCATTTGTGTTTTCGAGAACGGCATACGTTGAACGGCTTAACGACCTTTTTACCCGCTACCCGTCCGGAAGATTGCGCATCAAGTACGGACTTATCATACTCACGCAGGTTGATCAGAATTTCTACAGATATTCGAAAATCGTGCACGGGTTCGAAGACCCGTACTCGATTCGAACTGACACCCCGGATTTCACCAACATTGCCGGTGGGCGGGGGATCTTTGGAGCAATGGTGGAAGATTCTCTGCTCGTGGAACTCTCATTTTAGCAGAAACCGATCAGAGTCTGTCACTGCAGGGATGGTGTGATGAAGATAAAAAGACATTTAACCGGTATTTCGATGACAAAAATTTTACGGTTCACGATACAGGCGGGAACCGCCGGATGGATGCTGGTCCTGGCGGCCGGGTGCGATGAATCGTTCAATCCAAAAGGGCCCTACCGCGAACAGCTCGCCCTGTATTCGGTGCTTACGACGCGGTCCGACAGCCAGTTCGTGCGGGTCTTCTCGACATATGATCCCGCCGAACACAACCCGCTGGAAAACTCCGCTGATACCTACGTCGGGAATGCCAGCGTGACGCTCTCGAGCGATTCGACGGTCACGACCCTTGCGAGCGCGGTCATTCCGCGGATAGACAAGAGCCGGTACACCGACGACATCGTGGGTTATATCGCACATCCGTATACCGTCATACCGGGTAAGACGTACACACTGAAGGTCTCCACCGAGAAAGGCAGCATCGAAGCCTCCATCGTATGCCCCGGCAAGGGAGAGGTGCATGCCGAGAATCCATTCGTCCTGAAGAAACCGGAACAGTACAGCGAAAACCTCGCATCAAGAATCAGGCTTTCATCATCTGCACAGGGATACATGGTCCGAATAATCCTGGAATTCGAAACGCGCCTTGGGAATCTCGTGACGCGCCATCAGGAGGAGATACCGCGCGCGGTCTCTGCAGAAGATGGCAGCTCCTTGCGCTTCGACTATCCCATCATGACACGCAGGAGTGTGTACCCGTTTGAGGTTGTCTTCTTTGGGCTCAGCGCTTACAAGGCGTTTCTGGCGGACGTGAAAAGCCGCTACGGTGACATCAAGATTACCGGGGCGACGTACATCCTGACGCAGGTGGATCGTAATCTCTACACCTACTATAGTCTCGCCAACGGATTTCAAGACGCTTTTTCGATTCGAACCGATTTGCCGGACTTCACGAATATTCCCGGGGGCGTGGGAGTCTTCGGCGCGATGGTCGAAGATTCAGTGCACGTCGACTTGCTTGTTTTTGAGTGATTGATGATCCATCGGACTGTCCATACGGTCCCGTGAAAGCCATGTCCTCTTCAATCTCATTTGGAGCCTGTGCACGCGTCGTAGTGCTCGTGGGCATTCTGAGTTCGTGCAGTCAGAATCACGAGGCGAGAGATGCGAAGGAATTCGTAGAGAAATACACGAACGCCTGGAAACGGGAAAACGTCGAGGCCATTGTATCCATGGAGTATGACATGAAGAAGTTCGATGCTTCCAGGATACCTCCGGGAAAGGAAGCTACACTTCTGAATTACACCCTGGAGAACGTGACGAAAAGAGTCGAGGATGACATCAAGTCAAAAGGCTTTGCCTATCGCCTCTCCTCCGATTTGAAGTACGTCTCCGAGCAGCATCACGGTGACCATGTCCATGTTCGTGTTGCGCAGGGCGCCGCGAATGCCGACATCGTCCTCGTACGTGACGGCGAACTTTTGAAACTCTTTCCTTATCCCAGCTGGTTTGACCGAGCGACTCCGTGATGTTCTCCTGTCGCTGTCTTCCTCTTTCCTTGCAAATACCTCGAAAAAACAGTACGTTCATCGAAAATTATGATGAACCTCCGTTCGCTGTTTCATGCTGACCGGCTCAAACCTGAGTGGACCTACACAGCAAATGGCATGCTCTGGCGGTTGTTCTGCGCCAAAGGAGAGAGGATTGTCGGGGAATGCCGCGATCAGGGACGAAAGACAGCAAGTTTCTTCTGTCTTGACGAGAACACCGGCCTTCCTTTGTGGAAAGACCTCCGGCTGGAGGAGGCGTGGTGGGTGGGAATAGAAGCTGTTCTGGGCGATACCTTGGTGCTTCATTCCTACGCGAAACCGGATATGCCCCAGCATCGAGGGATACGGGCATTCGACGTGGCGTCCGGCACGCCCCGCTGGAGAAACGACGAAAGTACGTTTTGGTTTTGCGTCGACGATCGTCTCTATGCGTATCGCGATTTGTTTGAAAAGCGTGTCGGCTACGAGCTCGACCTGAACACAGGCGCTCACCTGAGGACGTTCGAGGAATCACTTCAAGAAATCAACGACCTCCGAGAAAGGGCCACGGAGATCCAGGATCGGGAGGGCGTGGTACTGCCGGGGCCTTTCGATCGCGACTCGGCGAGCCCGGAAGCCCAATCACTCTTTGACAAGGCTCTTCGCGGTGCGTTAACCTCGGGCGGCGTCGACATCGTGCAGGAAAAGGACGTTGTAGCGTTCAGCTACTATCTGCGTTCTCAGAACGATCGCAGCGAGAGGCCGACGTTTGAAAACCATCTCTGCGTGCTCCGTTTGCCGGGCGGAGTTCGGGAGTTTTCTGAAGTCATCAACGAGAACCTGGCTTTTCCGGTGCCGGACACGTTCTTCATCAGAGGCTCGCGTTTGCTGTTCCTGAAAAACCAACAATCCCTCGTCTCCCTGCGACTATGGCAATCATAACGGAACGTCTTTCAATTTCAACCAACGGCGGCTCGGAAGTTCTGAATATCACCGAGGCTGTCTCGACAATCCTCGGCAAACACAAACTCCAGGAAGGGTCCCTGCTCGTTTTTGTCGCGGGATCGACCGCGTCCGTGACGACGACTGAATTCGAGCCGGGTCTCCGGAAAGATATTCCGGAAGTGCTCAACCGCCTCGTCCCTGAGAAATTGCGGTACCATCACGATGATACCTGGGGCGACGGAAACGGCCATTCACACGTGCGCGCCTCCATTATGAGTCCGTCGCTCGTCATTCCATTCTCCCGCGGCGAGCTGCTCATCGGGACGTGGCAGCAGGTCGTACTCGTCGATCACGACAACCGGCCCCGTGAGCGGACAATCGTTGTCCAGCTTTCGGGGGAGTGACGGTAGATTCATTCACTGTTCTGCAAGGAAGAGACCATGAAAACCTATAAGATCAAGCATGTCGATGCGTTCACCACGGAGCCTTTCGCCGGCAATCCCGCCGGTGTTGTCCTCGATGCACGCGGACTGAATGACGCAGCCATGCAGAATATCGCCAAAGAGATGAACCTGTCCGAGACAGCGTTCATTCTGCCGCCGACGACCAAAGCGGCGGATGTCCAGATCCGCTGGTTTACGCCGGCGATGGAGGTTCCGCTCTGCGGCCATGCCACGGTTGCCGGTTTCTATGCCCTTGCCCAGGAGGGGCTGCACGGGATGAAGCGGACGGGATCATACTTTTTCCGTCTCCAGACGAAGAGCGGTGTCCTCGGAATTATCGTCGAGAAAAAATACTCGGGGACAGTCATCGAATTCCAGCTGCCGGTTCCGAAATTCCGTGTTCAGAAGAGTGTGCCGGCATCGCTGCTCAACGCCCTCCGCATCAGCTCCGGCGACGTCCAGCGCGATCTCCCTTTCGTCGCACAATCATATCTTTACCTGCCCCTGAAGAAATTATCGACCGTCAAGAAACTGCAGCCTGATATCACGCCGCTTCACAGGTTCCTGAAGGCTACAAAGACACTCGGCATCAGTGTCTTCACGCTTGAGACCATCGAACAAAGCTCTGCGGTCCATTCCCGGTTCTTCGCGCCGGAGGCCGGCATCGTCGAAGATCCGGTAACCGGCTCGGCAAACGGCCCGCTCGGTGTCTATTTGTATCAGTTCGCCATCGCGAGGGACTATCCGGTGCCGTCGCTGGTTCTGCCGGATGGCCGTGTTGAATTTGTCGGTGAGCAGGGAGATGAGATCGGCCGGAGGGGAAGGGTGAAGATCCGTTTGAGAGTGACGGGCCATGGCGTCAAACAGGTGAGCATCGCGGGTGAAGCGGTGACTATCATGAATTCGGAATACACCGTCTAGAGGATTCCCGGATGACGACAGAGAACCTCGTGTTCCTTCTGGTGCTGCTTGCCTCAGCATCCTTTTTTGCGATCAACATTCGACGGTTGATCCGCCGC
>Ga0154319_1086_pt1 | contig 14941 bp, 11 predicted proteins | sample RifGroA2_FD_117659 | JGI IMG/M metagenome (GOLD analysis project Ga0154319, IMG submission 117659) | Ignavibacteria bacterium GWA2_54_16 | reverse complement strand
CGTCCTTCGGGCGTGCGACGAACCAGTCGGGGTGGAGGACTAAGGTTCTTGTTCGGAAGATTCGTTCTTGTTGAGGATCGCACTGAACATCGGCTCGAGTTCGGTGAGGCCGCTCTCGATGAAGTAGGAAATGCCGTCCCCGAAGGAATGGAGGATAACTACCGCATTAATGTTCGCATCCTTCTCGGTCGCCATGTGCAGGCGGGCCGTCATCCCTTTATTCACCGTATTCACCTCCTTGTAGATTTCCTGCAGTCCCTTGAGATCCCAATCGGGGGTTTCCCCGCGCCGCATGAGAAGCAGTTGTGCAGTGATATACGAAGAGATTGAACGGAAGAACGTTTCGAACGAATTTGCAAACGGAAGGTGAAACCGGGTCATCGGTCTCATCTTGGAAAGAATGGGACAATTGCTGGTGGCCATGTAGATGCCAATAATGCCGCTCAGCCCTTTTTGAACCGTTGTCTTCTTGAGGAATGTCCGCTCGCGTGTCTCCACGATGACTGTGGCCGCTTCATAGGAAACGCAATCAGAGAATGATTCTACGAGGCCGGCCAGGCTGACTGCCACCGGACAATACTCGACATCGTCCGAGAGGGGACAGTTCTCACATTGCGAGAATTTCAACTTTGTCCATTCGGGTTTCGTCTTCGGTTCGTCGCGAACAAGCTCCAGGCTTTTTTCGTCCAGAACCACGTCGAAGGATTTCTCCGTGCCGTTCTCGAACTGGAACCGGTAGAGAAAATGTATTTTCTTACTCTCGGTCATGCGGAACACATCAATGGCATTCGTTCTGACTTCAGGCAATGGCTGCACATCTATCGCGACGACCCTTGTCGGATCCCTTTGAGTTGTTCCGTCAGCTGCATCGCGCTCGGCTCGCCGGACCCTTCGGCTGTTTCGGATGCTTCCTTCGCGAACCGGGCGAGGACCTTCACCTTTGCTTCGATCGTATCTGCCGCTTCCCGCGCGTTTGCCAGTGCTTTCTTTCGTTCTTTCTCGGAATCGCTCTGAGGCCTCGCCAGTTGATCGAGCAAAGACTGGATCTTTTTCAGCGGTTCGAGCACGTCCTCCGTGAGAAATCCAAGGTACTCCTGGTGCACCTCCTGCAGTGCGCGTTCGGTGGAGCGTGATCGAACAAGCGACCGGAGACGCGTCACGAGCTCTGTCGTATCGACGGGCTTGACCAGATAGTCCTTCGCGCCGATTTTCAGGCATTCGATCGCCGTGCTGAAATCCGCGAAACCGGTCAGCATGATTGCCTCGGTTTGCGGATACTGCTGGCGGATCATGGTCAGAGTCTCGATGCCGCTCATGCGTGGCATGTTGATGTCGAGCAGCACCGCGTCGGCCGGTCGGGCCTTGAGCTTTTCCAGCGCATCTTCGCCATCGACGGCGACCTCAACGTCAAATCCAGCCGACTTCAGCTTGAATTTGAGCGAGAGACGAAGGCTCTCTTCGTCGTCCACTACAAGAATTCGTTCGTTCATGATGCCCTCTCTAGTTGAAGAATCTTCCTTATTCCGCCGCTGGTAGCGTGAAACTAAACGTCGTTCGTTTGCCCGGATCACTCTCTGCCGTCACCTTGCCGCCCTGTGCTTCGACAATCCGCCGGCAGATCACCAGGCCGAGGCCCGTTCCCTTCTGTTTGATGATCTTCGCCGATGAAGCCTGCTTGTAGCGCTCGAACAGCGTGGGAAGCTCATCGGCTGCAATGCCGACGCCATTGTCGATAATATCGACGCGGACAAAGTTCTTGGGCCTGGGTCCGTCCGCCGTTATGAGTTCGAGGCTGATTGGCACGGCGGTCACCTCGATCGAGCCGCCGCTCTTGGTGAACTTCAGGGCATTACTCAGGAGGTTCATCACCACCTGCTCCGTCTTGGCCGCGTCCGCGAAGACATCAGGCAGCTGTGCGGGGAGGTTCGAGGTGAGCTTGACATTTCGCTGCTTGAACTGGATATCCATCTGGCTCAGAACGGGATCAACGAATCGTCGGACCGGAACCGGCGAGCGGTCGAAGGTCATCGTCCCCGCTTCGTACTTGGAGAGATCCAGAAAATCGCTGATAAGCTCCAGGAGTTTCTTTGCCGAGGAATGAGCTGAATTGAGCAGCTCAAAGCTATCGTCATTCAGCACACTCCCCTTGCCCGAGTCCTGCAACAGTTCGATCACACTCTTGACACCAATGAGCGGACTGCGAAGATCGTGGACGAGCATCGCCATGAAATCGGATTTTGTCTGCTCCAACTCCGCTTCGGCGCGCTTCAACTGGATGAGCATCTTGGTCCGGACAAGCAATTCATCCGTATCGATGGGCTTGGTGAGGTATTGCTCTGCTCCCAGCGCCAACCCCGCCGCGATGCTCTCTGCATCCTTGCGCTGCGCCGTCAGAAACACGACCGGGATTTTGATTGTTGCCGGGTTCGCCCGCAACCGCTTCAGCGTCTCGAAGCCGTCCATTTCGGGCATTTGGATATCGAGAAGGATGATGTCCGGATGCTGCTGTTCAGCGATGACGAGACACTCCCGACCGCTCGCGGCCCGGAGCATCTTCACGGGTTTCCGTTTGAGCGCGAATTCCAGCAGATCGAGGTTATCTTCAGTATCATCCACAACGAGGATGATGGGTTCGTATTCTTGCATACGCGCCTCGTTACAACGACGTTGGGACAGCTTTGATCGTTTTTCGAATAGCGTTCGTGATCGCAGCCGTCGTGAAGGTTTCTTTCATGAGATAATCTGCTACATACGGATCAAGTTCTTTGTGATCCGCATCCGTGAGCGTCTTTCCGGTCAGCACGACAACGGGAATTTTTTTCCAGCGATCTTTCTGCTGAAGCTCCTTCACCACCTTGAACCCGTCCATCCCGGGCATCACGAGATCCAGAAGTATCATCGATGGCAAGGAATCGTTGAGAATCTTGATTGCCTCTTCGCCGCGCGTCGCAATCTTGACATTGAATCCGTCCTGCTTGAGAAGATCCTTGCACGCAAGGGCGAAGTCCAGATTATCGTCCACCAGAAGGATGAAGCTGTCTCCCGAATGGTAGAATTTTTGGACCAGCGACAGGAGCCGTTTGGGATCGGTCGGTTTCGTCATCACATCAACGGCGCCGAGCGACATCGCGAGCGGTTTATTGTCGACGATCGAGTGGATAATGACCGGGATGTCCTTTGTCTGCGGATTTGCCTTCAGCTCGCGCAACACCTGCCAGCCGTCTTTCTTGGGCATCATGATATCGAGCGTGATCAGAGCCGGCTTCATCGACATCGCCATGGCAATGCCCTCGTCGCCGGAAAGAGCACCAACGATGGAATACCCTTCCGGAATGAGGTATTGTCTGAGGATCTCAATGACGTCCGGATCGTCATCAATGCTCAGGATCTGCACCTGCCCGCCCGGAGCCGGAGGAGGAGGCAGAGGCATCGACGGCACCGGTTTTTGAACAACCGGCTCGGGTCGTTTCAGTGACGGGGGCGCAGGTTGTGCATGCGCATCAATGAGTTTCTGCGGGAGCCTTGCCGGGATGGTCAGCGTGAACGTCGAGCCCTTCCCGATAATGCTCTCGAGCGTCAGGTCGCCGCCGAGCATGCGCGAAAGCTTCCGCGCGATGGGAAGGCCGAGACCTGTTCCCTTGTACTTACGCGTATTGCTGGTGTCGACTTGCTGGAATTCCTCAAACACTTTCCCGTAGTCCTTCTCGGCGATCCCGATGCCGCTGTCTTTCACACCAAACGAGATCATGCCGCCCGGCTGCTGCGTCACCTTGATGGAGATGCCGCCGGATTCCGTGAACTTTGCAGCGTTGCTGAGAAGATTGACGAGGATCTGCCGGACCTTCACGATATCCGTCGAGAGGGTTGGAAGATCAGGCTGAATATCCTGCGACATCGTAAGCCGTTTCGACTGTACGAGCGGTTCGACTATGAGGATGCAGTTCGAGAGAACCGTGGCAACATCTTCGCTCTCTACGCTCAATGACATCCTTCCGGATTCCAGCTTGGAGATGTCGAGAATATCGTTGATGAGCTGCAGGAGGTGTTTGCCGTTCTTGAGCACCTTCTCCAGCGCCATTCGCTGATCGGGCGTCAGCGGATCGCCGCTTGGACCCAGCAGCACCGAACTGAATCCAATGATAGAATTCAGCGGCGTGCGAAGCTCGTGAGACATGCTGGAGAGGAAGTCGGATTTCACCTTGTAAGCCTTCTCGATCTCCTTGTTTTTTGTGTCGAGCTCCTCGTTACGTTTGTTGATTTCGATGGAGAGATTGCGCGTTTCCTCAAAGTTCATGGCGTTCGTCAAGGCAACGCCGAGCTGGGGAACCGAGTTGTTCACGATTTCTTTCTCGAGATCACCGAAACTGTTCATCGCGCCGAGCACCAGAACGCCGAGAATTTCATCCCTGAACATCACCGGCACAGCCAGGACGTAGGAGGGAACGAGCTCACCCAACCCGGTATCGACAATGAATCCTGATCCGGCAGGAATGCCCTGGATTTCGAGGACCTTTCCTTCAACGGCGCATTGACCAGGAACCCCTTCACCGAACGCCAGGTATTTTTCCAGTCCGGCATGCTTACGCAGCGCGTAGCCGCTCACGAGTCGCAGCGCCCTCTCGCCGCGTATGACAAGATACAGTGCGCCGATGGCAGCGTGCGTATGTTTGCAGAGAATCTCCAATCCTTTCCCTTCAACCTCTTCCATTGATGCGGAAGAATTCAATGTTGTCACGAGCTCGGAGTATGCGTTCAATCGGTGGTAATTACTTCCCAGCATGGACGACATCTTGTTGAAATCCACCGCGAGATCGCCCAACTCGTCCGTGCGTTTGAGTGTAATGGGCTCGAACTTGCCCGCCATGATGCTCTGCGTTCCATCCTTCAGGAGCCGGATGGGCGTCGTAATGGATCGCGTGAGCACAAATCCCAGGGCAACGGAGAATACGGCAAGAAGAATATTCACGATGAGAACAAACTCACCAACCCGCGAACTCAACCGCGTGGCGCCGTCAAGCGAGCGAAGTTGTGCGGGCATTCGCTGCGTGTAGATTTTCGAAAGGACGGTACGTGCCGAACTGAGATAGCGCATCCGGGCATCCGATAGGATGAGCGTTTGAATCTGGGAATCGATGTCCCGGTCGGTACCCTTCGCAGCGCGTTCATCGCCCAGAGTGATGAGCTTGTCTCCTATGCTCTGTTTCCATGCATTGCAGTTGTCCCGTGCGAGCTGGATGTCGGCCCTCGAGAGACTATCCGCGAACTGTTCGGAGTACGTCATCAGCTCGGCGTTGAGCTCTCTCCAGTTCGCCGTGTAGGTATCTTTTTCCTCGATCTCACCATCGAGAGCATACCGCTGTGCTGCGGCGTGGATGTCGTTGAGCAGCGCCCGCAGATGCGCAATGGAACCAAGGGCCCGCGTATCTGCCGCTGAAGAGGCGAAGTTCCGTTCAATCTGTGAAAGCAAATTGAAGGTCAGAATGGTCATCGCCGTCAGAATCAGGAGCAGTAAGCCAAAATTCGCAAGCACTCTCCAATACAGTCTTGATCGTAGCATAGTCGCCTGTCAGCTCAAATGTGGTTGTGCAACTTCGTTCAGAACAGCAAGCCCGGCCTGATGCGCAGGGTCACTTCAGATATTTCTGCACGAGTGCGAGAAGCTCTTCGGGATCCATCGGCTTCGTATAGTAGTCGATACATCCCATCTCGCGGGCCCGCGCTTTGTCTTCCGGTTTTGCCTGAGCTGTGAATGCAATGATCGGGATGTTTTTTGTCCGGTTGTCCGCCTTGAGTATCGGCACCGCATTCCAACCGTCCATCACTGGCATCTGCATGTCCATGAGAATCAGGTCCGGCGGTTTCGCGAAGCACTTGTCAAGCGCCTCCTGGCCATTCTCTGCAAGAACCAACTCGACATCCATCCTGCTCCTGGCAATCACGAAGGCCACCAGATCCCTGTTGTCTTCATCGTCTTCGACCAGTAATACCACTTTGCTCATACACGATCTCCTCTTGTTCGAGAAGTACTCTACTCGATCTTGCCTTATTTAAGAGACGAAATATACTCTCTGAACCAGGTCAGTTTCTCATTCATCACATTCATGAGCTCCTCGTAGTCGACCGGATACTTGATGGCCGATTCATTGGGCTTCAACTCGGAGGATTTGAGCTGGGCGATTTCGCCCGCCTCACCGATGAGGACAAATGGTATGTAATTGAACTTCGAATTCACACGCAGCACGTGGAGAAACTTGATTCCGCTGAGTCCGCCGGGAAAATCGGTGTCACAAATGATGATGTTCGGATTGACCTTTTCGATCTTCTCCAGGGCGTTCTCGGGCGTTGTCGCCTGAACCACGGCAAATCCTGAGGACTTCAGCTTCGGCGTGAGATCTTCCTTCGAACCGATCGTTTTTGAGACCAACAGGATGGTTCCCTTGTACTGGTCGGCAACGAGATCGAGAAGGAATTTTGATTCGTTTTCAAGGTACTCCGCCACGCTGACCTGATAGACCTTCCGGAGCCACTCCAGCGTTGAAGAAGAACTCCGAAGCAGTTTTTTCTTCGCGATGACCGCTTTCACGGCCTTGCTGTACATCTCGAGCTTCACTTCACGGATAATCGACTGCTCGACTTCCGGGGGAATGGCCAGGTCAAGTGCCTGCTGGTGGAGCGGTTGTGCTGCCGGGTCATCCGGCGCACCGTTTTCCCACGCACGCTCGAGCGCTTCCCGCAACTGTTTGACCGGACTCTGGAGACCGAGCCTGCTGACTTCATCGCGAGCGCGCTTTTCCTGTTCAAGGGCCCGCGTGAGCTCCTCGACCTGCCGCTGCATGTCTTTGAGTTTCTTCTGCTCCTGCTGGACCCTTGCTTCCGCGTCCCTGCGGCGCAGCTCCTCCGCCAGACGGGTTTCTTCCTGTTGGCGGCGAAACTCCTCCCTCATTTTTTCTTCGAGCTGCCTCCGGAGACGCTCCTCGGAGGCGGCCAGATCTTCGAATTGCTTCCGCCGCTCTTCTTCCTGAACGATGCGAGACTCGATATCTTTTCTCCGCATCTCCTCGGTTGCCGCCTTGCGCTCCAGCTCTTTTCGCTTCTTTTCTTCTTCGGCCACCCGCTGTTCAAGTTCCCGGCGTATTTGCTCTTCCATGGCCGCCTTTGCTTCCAGCTCGCGCCGTTTCCGTTCCTCTTCCTTGCGCGCCATCTCTTCGCGGAACCGCTGTTCTTCAGCCGCGATGCGGGCTTCCATCTCTTTCCGCCTCTGTTCTTCGGCGGCTATTCGCGCTTCGAGCTCCCTGCGCTTCTGCTCTTCTGCAGCAGTACGTATTTCGTATTCGCGCCTTCGCTGCTCTTCGGCGGCCCGGACTTCCGTTTCCCGCACACGCCGTTCTTCGTGCGCAATGCGGTCTTCAAGCTCCTTGCGCTTCCGTTCCTCCTCATAGACACGGGACTCAAGTTCCCGCCGGCGCTGCTCTTCGGCATTCGCTCTCGACTCGAGCTCCCTGCGGCGCCGTTCTTCCAGGGTACGATTGTCCTCTTCTCGCCGCCGTTCGGTTTCCGCGGCGAGTCGTGCTTCAAGCTCGCGTTGACGCTGTCGATCTGTTTCAACGCGCATTTCCAGTTCTCTCCGGCGCTGTTCCTCCGCCGCTGCAAGCGCCTCGTACTCCCGCTTTTTCTGCATTTCCGCGGCAACGCGCTCGGCGGCTTCTTTTTGCCGAAGCTCGCCAAGAATACGGATTGCCTCCTGACGTTTCCGCTCCTCAGCAAGCCGGGCCTGGTCTGACTCAGCGGGGGGTGCATTCTCTGCGGTGACAGCGCCCGGCGCAGGTTTCGCCTGCTTTGAAGATGTCGCGGGCGGCGTGGGCTTCGGTGCAGGTGCCGGTTTCGGAATTGTATGCTCTTTTGGCGGAGTTGGGGGCGGAACTGCAGCTTTCGCCGCAGCTTCTTTCTTCCTCGCCTCTTCGAAATGCGTGATTCTGTCCTGGAAGGCAAAGATATACGCGTTTGAAGGATCGAGCTCGCGCGCTTTATCGAGCTGTTGTTTCGCCAGTTCGAATTGCGATTCCTTAAGGAATTTGTCAGCCGCAAGCAAACACTGCCGTGCGGCATCCTTTGCAGAATTCAGTTTCGAGAGATCCTGAACGGTATTTAGGGTTTTCGACGACACAACAACCTGGGACTGACGACTATTTCCCGCCGTGTGATCGTGATTTGTCGATTCTGGACGCGGAGGGACCAACTGTGCACCAGCACCACCGGGGCCTGTGTGGAAGAGCACCCGGATTGCTCCCTTTTCAAATTATTTGGCGCAATAGTGCATAAAAATTGCCTCAAAAGAAAGAACCTGCGTTCAACAGGCCCTCACCCGAACCGCTCAGGCTGAGACAAATAAGGCGATTTCGAGAGTTGATAACCGCCAAAACCTCGAAATCGCCTTCCGATGAGCTCTTGACTACTCCGATCGGAGCCTGAGTTTCTCATCTATCCATGTGACAAAAACCTGAGTGGTAACTGATTGATCTCACGCCGTGAAACGGTCGTTCCGACTTCACCAGAGCCAGAAACCACTCATAATCACGACGGGCCAGTTATCCATTTCTGTGTTCCGAATGTCATTCAATAGGATGCCACCGCGGAATATACCTGGCTAACCCCGTATTGGGATTGCGTCACTGTTATGCCAACTTTTTTGAAAAATGTTTGTGTCGACGTCAATACATCCGGAGCCGACCATACGACATAATACACCGTCACGGCAATTGTGTAACTAACGGTCTCCCCTGGTCTGATGACAACTCTTGCAGTCCTGGAATAACCATCGTAATCATCAATGTCTTTCAAAATCGTTCGCGACCGGTAATTACCGTTGTTACCAGTTGTGTCGTCTGGAAGTGTCAAACGCCCTCTCACACCCCACTTCGAACCATTATAGGGACTCAGGCTGGACTCAGATGAGATTTTGATTCCAGTCGTGTCCTGGCGCCACGTCGCCGCCGTTGTGTCAATCACGACATTTTGGTCGAATGGCTTACGCATAATCTCTGCAAAGAGATTGTTCGAGAGCACAGAAGCTGAGGCCAAGGCATCGGTTTGTGTGGCCGTTTCTGCGTTCTCGATCAAGATGCGATTTGCACTAATCACTGTCATCATGAGCAGAATAAACATGCCAAGCGTGATCATGGTCTGCCCGAGATTCATTTCATCTTCCTTGTACGCCGTCGAGACCCTGCGCGAGACGCTTCACTACTTATGACGGTTCAACAGAGGGTGAAGGCTGTTCCGCCCAACCGTTCACGGCTTCTTTGGAAATGTGAACTGCATCTTGCGTTCCTGGGCGTTCCGAAGGTTTCCGTTCAGCATATCGTGAAGTCTCTGCGCGTAGTTCGCGTCTGTAAAGTTCCCATGAAGAACATTTGCCATGTCAAGCATGGATTTCACCGCCGACGCAATAACACTGTACTCCTGCCTCAGATCAGCAAATACTTGGCCGAGTCGCTGCTGCCCCTCATCGGTGACAAAGGGTCTAACCTTGGATTCGTGTTCCTGAATGTTAAGCGAAACCATGGAAAGCGAGTTGTTGACGATCTGTGCAATAGACGCCAGCGTGCTGTGGAATGTCTCGATGGCGATGAGACTTTTCTCCCGCTCACGCTCGATTGCTTCGCGCCGGTCCTTTTCCTTCCGGAAAAGATATCGCTCATAGACGCCGTCAATGAGAATGCCTATGTGATCGACCTCCACCTGCTCCTTGCGCACGTAGTCATAGGCACCGAGCTTCATTGCCTCCACCGCGATGCTTTCCGAGCCCGCCGCTGTCATCATCACCACCGGCGTGTCGAGCTTCTGCTCGTGCATCCACTGGAGCACATTCAGCCCGGAGATTCCTGGCATACGATAATCCAGGAGGATCACGTCAAACCGGTCGTGCTGAAGCGCATCGATGGCGGCTTCGCCCGAGTCGGCGGAACGAACGCGGTATTTTCCTCCGGCCGACAGCGCCTGCTTCATCGCAATCCGAAATGCATCGTCGTCATCGACCATGAGAATGGTGCGGCTCTCCACGGATTGTCCTCCTGCATTCATAACGTACTCCTCAAATAATTGATACTCTATTCATCATCTTCCATCGTCACTGCAGCGATTTCCTCCAGCGTGGTAATTCCCCGCCTGACAAGCTGCAGACCCGAAAATCTCAATGACTGCATTCCGCGTCGCAAGCCCTCTTGCCGGATGGCTTCATCGTCAACAATGTCGCCCGCCTTCAGGATGAACTGGCGGATGGTTTTCGTGAACGGCAGGGCCTCATAGATCGCTGTTCGCCCCTTGTATCCTTTGAGACAACTAATACACCCGACGGGCCGGTACAGCTTGGCATCCGCGACCTCTTCCTCCTTCATACCGAGCTTTATGAGTGCTTCAAGATCCGGTTCGTCGACCGGCACCTTGCAGCGATCGCAAAGCTTCCGAACGAGTCGTTGCGCCAGAATGATATTGATGGAGTAGGCGATAAGGAACGGCTCCACTCCCATCTTGTAAAGGCGCGAGACCGCGCTCGCGGCATCGTTTGTGTGGAGCGTGGAGAGCGTCAAATGTCCCGTGTTCGCAAGCTTGATGGCCATTTCCGCCGTCAATCTATCGCGGATTTCACCCACCATCACGATGTCAGGATCATGTCGCAGGATGGCTCGAAGAGCGCCCTCAAAATCAAGTTTTGGATTGAGCTTCACCTGCCGTGCGCCCTCGATGAAAAACTCAACCGGATCCTCAACCGTGATCACATTGAGTGAGGGATCCATAATGGTGCGAAGCGCCGAGAACAGCGTTGTGCTCTTGCCGCTCCCCGTAGGCCCCGTTACGATGATCATGCCGTACGGTTTCGTGATTGCCTTTCGGAATGCTCCGAGTGAGTAGGGATCGAATCCTACATCTTCCAGCCGCGTGCTGAACTGCGGCTCCTGGAGAACGCGGATAACGATCGATTCGTACTTACTCTTCAATTCCCGGCCGACGGTGGGTATGACCGACACACGGAAACGAACGGTTTTCCTGTCGATTATGAACTGGGCGAACCCGTCCTGGGCTGAGTTACGCTCAAACCGGTCAAGGTTCATTGCCCGATCTTTGACCACGGCAGAAACCGCTTCAGCCCGCGATTCCGTATTTGCGTACCAGAGCGTGAGTTTGCCGTCAACCCGGAAGTAGAACTCTGTCCGCTTTTCTCCCCGCGGGATGACATGAATATCGCTCGCCCCCATCCGTACGGCATCGATAAAAACATTCTCGACGAGGTCCACGAGCCCGCTGCGATTGATCTCCTCTTCCAGCTCCTGCTCGTACATCTCCACATCTTCTTCGAGCTCCGCTCTCCGATCCCGCGCATCAGACTCGAGGTCAGCGTACCCCGACCGCGTGATGTTCACCCGCTGCCAGAGATCCTCCCACTGTTTTAGTTTGACATAACAGATTTCAAACTTCTGGAAAGGAAATGCGCGGGCAATGGAGTACACTTCTTTCCGTGTCGGATCAGGCGTCACAACAAACAGCCGCTCAGGACGATCAGGATCCATCGTGTACGCCAGTGCGCGAAACTCCAGCGCCATGCCGCGAACCGTCGCCGGAAGAGCGTTCAACTGTTTCCTGATGAAGGCGAGCGTCTCGTCATTCAACTCGTCTTCTTTGATATGAAGCTTCCGGAACGCGTAATAGTCGGCAATTTCCTCGTACACCAGGTCACGATCGACGTGGAGATCGTCGACAAGGACTTGCGGGAGTTTCCGCCGTTTCTCATGCGGTTCACGGCTCAGGATCTCGAGGGCCGAGAGCAGCTGATCGGCTGTAATGATCTCCTTTTCGACGAGCAGGTCGCCGAACTCCCTTTTCGCTTTCCGGGTTGGGGTAGTCGTGGTCATGATCGCTCTATTGCACTCGCAGGTCCACGATACTGTCAGGCACCGTACTTGATCGTTGTTGTTGCTGCTGCTTCGGCTGAATCTTGATGGACGCTGTTTCAGAGGAGAGCAGCGTCAGAAACACCATCGAGAACATGATAAGCATGGAAACCGCAACTTCGATGACGTTCACCAGGTTCTTCATCGCATACCTGTTTTCCATCTCGTAGTAGTCGGCCAGCTGCATCGAGGTCGATTTGACGCTTCCCGTCTCAGCCGCGGTGCGGAACCGCGAGATGATCATCTCCGGGAAAAAGCCTGTCATCTCCATCGCTTTCCAGAATTCCGTTCCGTACTTCAACATCGTCGGAATCGCCACGGACTTCATCTGCCTCTCGAGATGCCGGTTCCTGCTCGCCTCCGCCGCATGATGGATCGCATCGATATTTTCACCCGATGTGTACAGGATGCCAAGGACTCGACAGAACAATTCAGAGCTGGTGTTCCTAAGGATGCGACCGACGTACGGAACCCGGACTACCCACTTGTCGAACCAGATTCTGCCGTTGAGCGTCCCAATATATGCGTAGAATGCACCGATAGCGGCTGCAGTTAAGATCAGGATGAGCCAGATGTTGTCCTGAAGAATTTCGCTGACTTCCATCGAAAAGGCAGTCAGCGGCGGCATTTCGCCCATCACCGGCGCCAGCATTTCCACCATCTTGGGGAGCAGGTACATGATATAGAAGACCAGCGCTCCAATCAACGCGAGGGCGGTAACGGCCGGAAGAACCATCGAGCTCAACAACCCTTTTTTGAAATCGGCCTGGCGCTCGACGAATTTGGCGACGCTCTCGAAGATCGTCTTCATGTCGCCGCTTTTCGACGCAATCCCAAGCATCAGTGCAGTATCTTGACCAATAACCTTTCCCTGCCGGACGAATGCTTCGCGGGAATCAACACCTTCTTTTAGATCCCTGATGATCGCGCGAAGGGCGCTGCGGAGATTCTTGTCACGAACATGAGTAGACATGATCTGAAGAATCTCGTTGTAAGGCAGCTTCTGCTCCAGCAACTTGGCGCTCGTGCCAATGAACGTTACGACCTCTTCGGGGGAGGCAGCGAAACGAACATCGTAAAAGCGACCGACATTCTTGACGGTGAATCCGAGTTTCTGGAGGGCGTCAACAACTTCTTCTTTGGAGTACGCGCTTTGAACGCCATCAATCTGCGTGGTGCCTCTCAGGACACGATATGAGTACGATCTCTTCTTGACTACGGAAATATTCTTCCATCCGTACGTTTTCGCAAGAGTCTGTGCCCGCTTCCTGGCGGCGAAGATCGACTGGGACGTAATATAGCGCTGGATTGATCGACCGGATTGATCGACTCCCTGGATGCGGTATTCAGATGCGTTTAGCTGAGGCATCAATAATCTCGCCTGTCACAAACTATCATCTCATCGTCCGGCACTATCGTAACCTGGCCCGTACTTGTTCTGCAGTGGCGGCAGTACATGCCGTGTGGATGCGCAATCGACATACAACACTTGGTGCAACCGTCGATTCGCTTCCTTCAATCTATACAATATACAAAAGAAATGTTGTTCAAGGATATGGGAAAAATTGCCGTGAACAGGAGTCAAATGGTATCGATTTTCCTGTCCAGTTTGGTGGTCAACGGGAACACCTGAGAAAGACTCCCTTTGCCCAATCTCCTTGATTATGCAAAAAGAGTCTGTGCGATCGTTGCGAATCGGAGGGCGGAAAAGGTCGGTATGTCAGGAGATGAGAAGAGATGGGCGGTTCGCAGAGCGAACCAAGAAGCTAGATTTTGCTCTTCAGCCATGGCTGAATTTCCACGACCCCGGACTCCAGCGGTGCCGCCCGCGGCTGACCGATATACTGATCGCCGAGCTCTCCACGCAGACCAGTCTTGACCCACACCACTCGCAAGATTACTCACACTCTGACGCGAGCAAGCATTTGCCGCGTTGAAGGCAAATGCGATATTGATTGGAGTGCATGAATGGAGTTGTAAAGGAGTTGTTAGCTTTGCCGCTCCGGATACTAGTTAAGCTGATATCTTGTTAACTGCCATTGACCGCGCACAGCGGTCCTATAGCCCGGTTTCGTACCTGTGGCCAGGCTGCCGGTTCCGTTGACTCTCTTCACTTCGACAGAATACGTCCTGACATAATCCTGCAATGCACGGACATCCTGCAATCCTTTGTTGACTGGCACAGTGACCGTGACAGTACCGGTTGCGTTATATCCAGCGTACGGCACATAGAGATTGTAGGTGTATGTCCCACCGTTTTCGCCCAAGGCTGTCTTCGTAGCGGCAATACTGAGCGCACTCATGTTCCCCATAAGGTCACGATAAGTCTTGACATTAGTCTGGACTCTGTACACCGCCGCACGGAACGCCGCGTCTGTGACGCGCTCTGTCTGCGAAATCTGTCCTATCTGGTCCGCGGCCACAATGTCGGTGAGCTGAGCCTGCTTAAGAGCTACAGTGTAGATGCCCACCAAGAGTGTCGTAGCACCGACAAGTACGATTTTCGATCCATTTGACATAATGGCACCCTTGGACTAGAATAACCGAGAAGGATAAACGGTGAAATCACTCGAAATTGTTGAATCAGGAGTACCTAAGTTCCCGACCGCATTACCTAAGAGTACGCGAATTCGCCTGATCTTGGTGTACGGCAGGCTTACTATAGAATCGCCATTAGCATCATAGTACTTGAAGCTTACCTGAGTGAACTTGTCTCCCAACAACAGAGCGGAAAGATTATTCACTTTCCGATATAAGCTGTAGCGCCCTAAACTATTAGGATAGTTGCAAAAGTACTTGATAGTGTATCGAGCCGTGGAGCTACTCGTGTCTGCCCAGAATTCCATATTGGTCGGATCTGCATCTTGAAAAGTGTTATCAGACCGCCAAATGCTACTATCGATGTCATAGCATGCATTCGACAAATCTGCATACATGATACTGTCTACCAGAGTATGAAGTGATCTTGCATTCGCCTTTGTCGATCGCTTGTAGAG
>Ga0154319_1091_pt1 | contig 15045 bp, 17 predicted proteins | sample RifGroA2_FD_117659 | JGI IMG/M metagenome (GOLD analysis project Ga0154319, IMG submission 117659) | Ignavibacteria bacterium GWA2_54_16 | reverse complement strand
GGTGCGCGGGACTCGCTCGGATTCAACGCCCGAAAAGCCTCGGGCCTCTATTTCTCAAGAAGCTTCGACTGCAGCGCCTCGCAAGCGTTGTCGTAGCAGCGGGTGAGCTGGAATTTCCCTCCCGTGATGACCATTCGCACCTTGTGCATCGTGATCACCTCTCCATCGAGCACGATCGCTATTCTGCCGCAAAGATGGGCCTGCGAGAATTTCTCCAGCACGCCTTTGTACTCCTGCTTGAGCGCAACGCCAAGAAGTGCATGCCCTCTCCCATCTTTCTGCACATCCGGCTTGCCTTCGATGACCAAGGGAACAAAGAACGAAGTGTCGACCGCGACAAATGAGGGGTTCTCGACCTGACTGGAGTCCGTGTATCGGCCGTCGTAGACAAGAACAGCCGGCGATGCTTTCCCCTTCCTCGCTTCTTCCGGCGTTTTTCCTTCCTGAAGGACGGCATAGATGCCGTTCACTACAACACCATTTTTCGCTTTCTGAGAAATCGCCGTCATGCTAAACACCAGGAGCATGACAATAAGCAGGTTCAGTACTCGCATAGGTAAGGCCAGCCTTTGAATGGTTATTCAACCAGGGGAGTCTGGAAACGGCTCAGGGCGCCGGTACGACCAGCCGTCAGGAATGACCTGACAGGTTTCGGAAACCTGTCAGGTCTGCCTTGAGCTGTCCTTAGTACAGCAGGTGCTTTGCCCGCACTTTTTTGAATTTCTCCACATCGCTCTTCCACCTCCCGACGATCTTCTCGACGGAATCTCCGGCATCGATCGCCTTGCGCAGCCTGGGTGTGCCGGAAAGCCTGTCGATGGAGCGGTCCCGCCATTTCAAACTATCAGGATAGAGTTTTCTTGCCGTCACGAGCATCGCAACACTTACCCTCACCGGCTCGAGCACATCGCGGTCAGTCACCTTCACCAGTACTCCACCGCACTTCTCACCCAGACGTTTTGGCCTTGTCGCCATGTTCGGAATGCTCTTTGGCGTAAACTCGACGGGGATGAACTCCACACCCCTGAGCTTTTCATCGTTCAACGCCTTCGCCCAAACGGCTCCGTCGATGTAGGGCGCTCCGATATTCTCGAACGGCTTCATGGTGCCGCGCCCCTCCGAGAGGTTTGTCCCTTCGAACAGACAGGCGCCGGGGTAGAGAATGGCAGCATCGAGTGTGGGGATGTTCGGTGAAGGCGGGAGCCATTTCAGTCCGGTCTGATCGTACCACATCGTCCGCTTCCACCCTTCCATCTTCACGACCTTCAGGTCGGCCCTGATCCCGTCTTTCAGCCACCCTTCGTCGTTATACATCGTTGCGAGTTCGCCGATGGTCATTCCGCTCGCGAGGATAATAGGGTGAAGACTGACAAACGAACGGAGCGAATCGTCACGGTTGAATCCCTCGATCCATGTCCCGCGGATCGGATTCGGCCGGTCGAGCACGATGTACGGAATCTTGTTTTCGGCGGCGGCTTCCATTGCATGCGAAAGCGTGCTGATGTACGTATAGAACCTGACGCCGACATCCTGGATGTCAAAAATCAGCACATCGACATCCTTCAACATTTCTTTCGTCGGCTTGTTGATTCTCCCGTAGAGAGAATAGACGGGCACGCCGGTCCTGCTGTCGACGGCATCCGTGATTTTGTCTCCCGCCGGAGCGTCGCCGCGAACGCCGTGTTCGGGCCCGAACAAAGCAACCAGCTTCGTACGCTTGTCTTCATGAATGGCATCGGCAAGGTGTTTGCCGCTGGAGAGCATGGCGGTGTGATTCGTAACCAATCCCACGCGCTTGCCTTCGATCAGCTTGAAGTGTTTCTCGAACAGCAGGTCTGCACCCGGTTTCACCTGGGAGAAGGCAAAAGTTGTTGCAAGGAGGGAAACCGCGGCAAGGAATCGTATTTCTCTTTTCATGGAACACCTGATTAACGTTGAAGGGATTTCAAATACCACACGTTGCGCGTGGCAGGTGAAACTAGTGAATGTAGGTACGCCCGATGCTCCAGCCTGCGATGGTCATCCCGTCCCAGATCTCTCCTGATCGGATGCGCTCATCGATCTCCTGAGGCGCGAGCTCGAAATGCTCGAACTCCTCTGTCCGGTCCGGCCTTGCACCGACGTGCTCGAGCCCCCGTGCAAGATACACCCTGCAAAACTCATTCGTCACACCATTGAACGGGTTGAACTCACCAACCTGCTTCAAATCCCGCGCACGGTATCCGGCTTCCTCCTCGAGTTCGTGCACAGCCGTCGTCAGGTAGTCGCTGCCGGCCTTCACGCCTCCGCAGGGGAGTTCGAGGCTTTCCTGATCACAGAGGTAGCGGTACTGTTTCACCAGCATGATCTTGCCGGTATCCAAAACGGGGATGATGAGGCTCGATCCGTTGGTGTGGACGTAGAAATACTCTCCCACTTCTCCATCAGGCAGCATGAACGTGTCCTGACGGTACACCCACCATGGATTTTTAAAGAGCTCTTTCCGTTTGAGCGTCTTCCAGCGGGAGAGCGGCATAGATCCTCAAAATCGAAGAGAAGATTCACGCAAAGCCGCCCCCGAACCAAAAACGTTCGGGGCAGGCAAGTCGCCAAGAATCAATCCTTTTAGATGGGCTTTGCGCCTGCCTGCCGGCAGGCAGGTCTTTGTTTACCCCGATGTTCTTAGTCGGGGCGGCTTTGCGTGAGGGTTTTTTAGACGAGTTCGCGTTCCGAGAAAAAGAACGCCACTTCGATCTTTCCATTTTCCGGAGAGTCGGAACCATGTACGATATTTTCGCCCTTGTTGTCGGCAAACAGCTTCCGGATGGTGCCTTCTGCCGCTTCTTTCGGGTCCGTGGCTCCGATGAGCTTGCGGAAATCGGACACCGCGTTTTCTTTTTCGAGGGCGATCGGCATGCACGAGCCGCTCGACATAAACTCGACCAGTCCATCGTAGAACGGGCGGCCTTTGTGCACGGCATAGAATGCACCGGCGGTATCCCTTGTCAACCGTAGTTGCTTCATGCCGAGGATTTTGAATCCTGCTTTCTGAATCCGGGCGATCACTTCACCCTGGAGGTTCTTACGTACACAGTCTGGTTTTAAGATTGCAAGTGTTCGTTCAATTGCCATCGAAGAAAAATCCTTTGTGAGTTTTGAGTTTTGGGTTTCCAGTTTTCAGTTTACAGTCACGATTTACTATTACTATTCACTGTTTACTATTCACCCCACAGAACCAGGAAGGGTTCACGTTTTGCCCTTCGGCTCGGCCAAACAGCGGCCTCGCTCAGGGCAGGCGTCTTACGTCTCACGTCTAACTTCTCACCATCTGGAACTACAAGCGGTCATGCTTTGTGCTGATTCCACCATCGTTCCATCACATCATCGGCGTTCGTTTCCGCCCCTTTCTTCTTCCATTTGTCATAAAAGAAAATATCAGCGCTGGCGGGCGGCGGATTCGGAGCATCGATCTGGATTCGGATGGGCATTGGCGCCGCATCGCCGACGAAAATCGCCTCTCCCTGGCGTAAGGTCGAAATCACCGCCTCAAGTCCGCTGAATGTCTCGGGCACCAGGCGTTTGATGTAAGCCTGGTCGACAGGATTCAGCAGCCGCAGGACGACGAAGTTGTTGCACTGGGAGAGGATCGTCTCTGATATCTCCGAGGGCCTCTGGCTGACGATCATGACGCTCACGCCGTACTTGCGCCCTTCCTTGGCGATCCGCTCAACAGTCAACCGCGCAGCAGTCGAGCCTTTCGAGTTCATGGAGAGGTAGTTGTGAGCTTCTTCGAGCACGAGGAGAATCGGAAGCTCGCGACGGTTGGGATTCCAGAAGTTGAAATCAAACGCAATTCGGGCGATAAGAGCCACGATCGTGTTGACGACATCGAAGGGGATGCCGCTCATATCCATGATCGTAATCTTCGACTTTCCGTCGAGGCCGAAGATCATGGTCAGCAGTCCCTTGGCCGATTCAGAGTCGACGCAGACGCGGGGCTTGAACATGAATGCATACCGAGGGTCGTTGAGCATGCTGTTGAGCCGCATGAGAAATCGCGTGAACTTCCCAAACTGCGGGCCCTCTTTCGAACCGCCGGTTCCACCTGTGATTTTCTCCGTGTCGAGAAATTGCATGCGGGCACGGACTTCGTTGATGTCGAAGAAGACCGGCGTATCGACCGTCAGCATGCCGGCCAATCGCTGGTTCTTCGCTTTCTTGCCCGCATACACGAGATCCTGCAGCGTCGAAACGATCGATGTGGCATTGTCATCACGCTGATCGACAAACAGCTCCACCATTTCCTCAAAGTTCATGAGCCAGTACGGCAATTCCAGGGCCGCGATGTCAAAGTGCTGACATCCTTCGGGGAAAGCGCTTTTGTATTCGTTATGAATATCCAAAATCACGATGTTGGTGTCCGGGAGCGTGACGACCTTCTGGAGCAAGGAAGCGACCGTGCACGATTTTCCCGCGCCGCTCGATCCCATCACGGCGAGGTGTTTTCCGAAGAACTTGTTCGGATCGAGGTATGCCCGTTCGCTCTCGAACAACGAAAGCTGGCCGACGGAAAAATTGAAGCGCTGGAATGCAGAGAACGCCGCTTTGAGGTCCTTGTCCTCGAGCAGATAAACCACCATGTCAACATTCGGAAGCACTGAAACACCGCTCTCGAATTTTCCCTTTTTCAGAGTGCCGATCAGCGTAACGTTCATCAAGTATCGCTGAACGACCTTCTCGCTCTCGTAGACGTCACCCTTCTTGAATTCCGCAACGATTCCCATCACGAGGAGCTGCCCGACCGGAATCAGGACGTATGTCCCGATTTGTCCGATGAAGTACTGCTTCGTGCCGATTTTCTTTGTGAGGGTCGTAATCTCGGCGTCAATGACGACGATGACGGATGAACTCGTCACTTCCCGAACGACACCGATCTGTTTTTCTTCCCACATGGTGGTACCTCATTTTGTCCGTGAACGAAGAAAGAAAAAATGTGCCGATGCTTGATCGACACATTTCTCCTACCGTCACGTTCATCATTACCTGGTTTTCTTGCGGCTCGTTGGTTTCTTTTTTGCCCGGACCGCCGCGCGGCGAACGGGTCTGGCCCTCTTTTTCGTGCCTCCAACGGGTTTCCTGGCAGATTTCTTCGATCCCTTCAGAACCGTCGCCATCGTCTCACCGATAAGACCCGGACTCTCGACAACGTGAATTCCCGCTTTGCGAAACGCTGCGAACTTTTCTGCTGCAGTTCCTTTCCCTCCGGAGATGATGGCGCCTGCATGTCCCATGCGCCGTCCCGGCGGGGCTGTCTGGCCGGCGATAAATCCGACGACCGGCTTCTTGACGTGTTTTTTGATGTACTCTGCAGCCTCTTCTTCAGCCGACCCGCCGATCTCACCGATGAGGATCATTGCGTCGGTATCGGGATCCTCGTTGAAGAGCTTGACAGCGTCGATGAAGCGAGTACCGATCACTGGATCGCCGCCGATGCCGATGCAGGTTGACTGTCCGAGTCCGCGCTGCGTGAGCTGCCATACCGCTTCGTAGGTCAATGTTCCGCTTCTCGAGACAACACCGATACGACCGGCCTTATGGATGAATCCCGGCATAATACCGACTTTGCACTTTCCCGGTGAAATGACGCCGGGACAGTTCGGTCCGATCATGCGCACGCCCGTTTCCATCAGGCGATCGTACACCTTGACCATGTCGCTCGCCGGGATACCCTCGGTGATGGCGACGATAAGCTTGATGCCGGCATCGGCCGACTCGAGGATCGCATCAGCCGCCGCACCTGCCGGGACAAAGATGACGGATGTGTTCGCTTTTTCCCTGGCGACGGCTTCCGCCACGGTATTGTAGACAGGAACCGGGCGGGAGAACTGATCCTTATCATTTCCATTATACATTGTACCGCCTTTTCCGGGCGTGACGCCGGCTACAACGACCGTTCCGTATTCGATCATCTGTTTAGTATGAAACGTGCCCTCGGCTCCGGTGATGCCCTGCACAACGAGGCGGGTGTTCTTATCGACAAGTATGCTCATAGGTCAGACAAAGTTGAGTGAAAAGTGAGAGTTGCGATTCAGGGTGAACAAAGTTAAGAAGCGCTTTCCAGAAAATCAGCTATTTTCAGAACCGTTGCCTCATCAAACTGACGGCCGAGGATCTGAAGTCCGATGGGGAGCCCCTTCCCGTCATTGCCGCATGGGATGCTGATTCCCGGTATTCCGGCAAGGTTTGCCGAGGTCGTGTAGATATCAGAAAGGTACATCAGGAGAGGGTCGTCGACCTTTTCCCCTGCCCGGAATGCTGTTGTGGGCGCCGTTGGCGTCACGAGGCAATCGACTTCCGCAAAAGCCCGGAAGAAGTCCTCCTGGATCAGCCGTCGGACTTTTTGACCCTTCTTGTAGTAGGCATCGTAATAACCCGCAGACAGAACGTAGGTCCCGAGCATGATCCGTCTTTTCACCTCAGCTCCAAAGCCTTCGCTCCTCGACAAGGTGTACATTGCGCTCAGATCTTTGGCGTTCGCCGATCGTCGTCCATAGCGAGCTCCATCGTATCGGGCCAGATTCGACGAAGCCTCGGCTGTGGCAAGAATGTAGTATGTCGCTATGGTGTACTCGGTATGCGGGAGGCTCACTTGCCTGATCTCGGCTCCACCCTTGCGCAAAAGGTCGATACCTTTCTCCACAGCTTCGCGAACCTGAGGATCGAGACCTTCTCCGAAATACTCTTTTGGAACACCCACCTTCAATCCGCGGACGTCGCGAGTCAACTGCAGAAGATAGTCGGGAACAGGCACCCGGGCCGAGGTTGAATCCCGCTCATCATGTCCGGCAATGACCTGAAGGAGTCTTGCGGCATCCTTCGTTGTCAGCGCAAACGGGCCGATACAGTCGAACGATGACGCGAATGCCACCAGACCATATCGCGAGACCCTCCCGTACGTCGGCTTGAGTCCCACCACACCAGTAAAAGAAGCTGGCTGCCTGATGGAACCGCCTGTGTCGGAGCCGAGTGAAGCTGTCGACATTCCGGCTTTAACGGCAACGGCTGAGCCGCCGCTCGATCCGCCGGGGATGCGATCGGTATCCTGAGGAAGTTTCACGCGGCCGAATGCAGAATTCTCGGTCGAGGAGCCCATCGCGAATTCATCCATGTTGGTCTTGCCGATGAGAATCGCGTCAGCGGCGAGAAGGCGGGAGACGACCGTGGCACTGTAGACGGAGACAAACTGTTCGAGGATTTTTGATGCGCACGTGACGCGCTCGCCCTCAACGGCGATGAGGTCTTTGATGGAGACAACCATTCCGGCCAGAGGGCCGGCTGCGCCCCGGGAAAGCTTGCGGTCCGTCGCACGCGCCTGTTCGAGCGAGCGCTCATTGAAAACAGAGATGAACGCGTTCAGACCGCGCTGCGATTCAATTGCAGCAAGATACTCAAGCGTGAGAGCTTCACACGTGAGTTTGCCCGACTGCAGATCGGCCTGAATGGAGTCGAACGTTTTCACCCGATTGGCATACCCCGGCCTTCGCCGTTTGATTTTTGCTCTGGAGTCGAACGCTGGATGAGCAAAGACGGTCTCACGCCAAGTCGCCCCGACCAATCCTTCGACCCTTCGGTACACTCAGGGTCGAATCCTGAGCACTGCCGAAGGATTCGACTCGTCCCGTTCAGAAACGACGGGACTCACTCAGGATTTCGGGGTAAACAAAGTCGCCAAACATAGAAAGTTTCGGCCCTTGGCGTCTTTGCCTGCCCGCCTCAGAGAATACTAAAGGTCAGGCGGGCGTGAGGATTTTTGAGAGATAATTGGTGACCTCGGGAAATCAGCCTTACTTTTTCGGCTCTTCCTTGTGGTCGATTTGCTTTACGTCTTTCACATCTTTTTCGATGTCGTCCTGGATCTCGCGTGCCGCCTTCCGGAATTCACGCAGACCTTTTCCCAGTCCCTGCGCGAGCTCGGGGATTTTCTTGGCACCGAAGAAGATCAAGATGACAAAGAGGATAAGAATTATTTCGGGTGCGCCGAGGCTCATATTCTCACGCCTTCCTTTCAGGCAAGCTGTGAATGGTGAACAAGACTTTCTACGATCGAATCGAGGATCTTCCGCCCGTCCGTGTGATGGAGCTCCGGATCGGAAGCGCGCTCAGGATGCGGCATCATCCCCAGGACATTTCCTGATTCGTTGATGATACCCGCGATATTTCCGAGCGATCCATTCGGATTCGCCTCTGCGGTGATGCGTCCCTTTGGGTCGCAATAGCGAAACACAATCTGGTTCCCGTCTTCGAGACGATGCAGTGTGTCGTCGTCGGCGAAGTAGTTGCCGTCGCCATGGGCAATCGGGATTTCGAGGACCTCCCCTTTCACGCATCGGGATGTAAACAGCGTGTCGGAGTTCTCCACCTTCAGATGGACATATTTACAAACGAATTTCAGCGATTGATTTCGGAGGAGGACACCGGGAAGGAGTCCCGCTTCGACGAGAATCTGAAATCCATTGCATATCCCGAACACCGTCCCGCCGTTGTTCGCAAAACGAACCACGTCTTTCATGATCGGCGAGAACCGGGCGAGGGCTCCGCACCGGAGATAGTCACCGTACGAGAAACCGCCCGGAAGAATGACGAGATCGACATCGCCGATCGAAGATTCCTTGTGCCAGATGAGTTTTGCCTCCTGGCCAAGGATCGTCTCTGCCACGTACTGTGAATCGTGGTCGCAGTTGGAGCCGGGGAAGACGACTATGCCAAATCTGAGTGCCATGAAGGTTCGCGTGGGTTAACTGGTGAGTGGTTAAATAGTTAATTGGGGGATGGCCCTAACGCTAATTAACTAATTAACCAATTTCCGCCAGAGGCGGATGGGCCTTCGGCCCAAACCAATTAACTCTTTTCTTCTATCGTAAAACTAAAATCCTCCATCACCGGATTCGCGAGGAGCTTTTGACTTACTTCTTTAGTAACGGTCTCAGCTTCTTCACGCGAACGGGCGTCCACATCCAATTCAACGAATTTTCCGATGCGGACGTTCCGAACCAGGCCATATCCCAGGGAATGAACGCCGTGTTCTACTGCCTTCCCCTGAGGGTCGAGGATCGACTGTCTCAATGTCACCAAGATTTTCGAATGATACAAGCCGTTTCTCCGTGTAGTTTAGATGTCGATACTTGAAATTTCGCTCTCCTCTTCAGGTTCCTTCTCGTTCTGCGTGCCTGTCGAGCGAAGCCACTCGTAGAGGTAGCGCAGAATACCGAAGCCGATGAACGCGCTCATCACATAGAAGAGATAGTTCCCGGCCGAGACGATCACGATCACTCCGCCGACGGCAAACGAAAGAGCGCGCCACGGGTGCGCCCTGATCCCGCGTCTCGAATACTTCGGCATTGAATCGTAACGGACCTTGCTTACCATCAGGAGAGAGAGGATGATGACCAGGGCAACGAGGCCGTCGCCTGTCCACCCGTGCAGTCCGAACCGTTCTGTGCTGTATTGCAGCAGGAACGCACAAACTGCGATTGCCTGGGCAGGTATCGGCAGACCCTTGAAGTAATCTTTCTCGAATCCCACGAGCTGAACGTTGAATCGGGCGAGACGAATCGCTCCGAAGACGAGGGGCATCGAGCTGATAATCACGCCGAGGCTGTTCATCGTTGAAAGGTGAGCCTGATAGACGAGGAACGACGGCGCAGCGCCAAAAGAGACCACATCGGAAAGCGAATCGAGCTCGACCCCAAACTGGCTGGACGAACGCGTGATCCGGGCCATGAGCCCGTCGAGCGTATCAAAAACACCTGCCAGGATGATGAACCAGGCCGCCATTTCAATCCGATTCTGATGCGCGCTGATAATTGAGAGAAAACCGCAAAACGCATTCAGTACGGTAAAGAGACTCGGAACCACTGCTCTGGTAATTTTCATTTCAAATCGTCTCCGTTAAGGTCAGTGGAGGTCGGCGAGCACCGTTTCACCGGCTGTCGTCACGTCACCAACCTTGGCGCGGATAGTAGCACGCTGCGGGATAAAGATATCGACCCGCGAGCCAAATTTGATCATGCCGAACCGTTCGCCGGCCCGTACACTATCGCCCACCTTGAGGGTGCAAACGATGCGACGAGCGACGAATCCGGCAATTTGTTTGAACAGGACGCGCCCCCGCAATCCTTCAATCCCAATCACCATCTGCTCATTCTTCTCCGATGCCTTGTCTTCGTATGCTGCAAAAAACTCACCTTCGACGTAACGGAGGTAGCCGACCGTTCCGCCGATTGGATTCCGATTGACATGCACGTTGAGGGGCGACATGAAAATGCTGATGAGCGCCGCTTCCGAATCCAGATACTCCTTCTGGACCACCGTCCGGATGGCAATAATCTTGCCGTCTGCCGGAGCAAGAACGAGGCTGTCTCCCGATGGGGCTGTTCTCTCGGGATCACGGAAGAAGTTGACGTTGAGGGCAAGCAAAAGCGCTGAAAGAATGACAATACCGTAGCGGATGAATTTCGGCTCGATCAGCCAAAGCGAGAGTATAATTGCGGCGATGCAGAGAATCGTAACCGCGAAGAAAACGTCGTAGCCATATCTTGTGATCATTCAGTCACGCCATTCCCTTCGACATGAAGCCCGCCGACAGGTCGAATTCTGAAATCAGGTTCAAGGAGTTGAATGAAACACAGGAGAACTTGGGGAACAGGTCATATGCAGAGCTCAGGGGAAAAGCGGGATCCCGCCGGGGCGCTGGGTTTGGGATGTCATCGAACGGGAAGGAGCTCGATAGGATGAAAGGTGAGGCCGAAAGTATCAATGCCGTAGGAATCAAGGCTCCGAGCTAACCTGTTTTTACGGATTCTCCCTGCTGGTGATCCGGCCTTGAGTTCTGACACGAAGCGCCGCCAGTAAGGATAGAGGGACAAGCCGCTATTTTCCCCCATTTTGGCTCGTTGATTTTGAAACTATCTCAAAATAGAAGATAAGAATCACGCCAAGCCGCTAAGTCGCTAAGATCTTACGACATTTTGGATTGGCTTTGCGCCTGCCTGTCGGCAGGCAGGTCTTTGTTTACCCCGATGTTCTTAGTCGGGGCGACTTCGCGTGAGGTTTTTGAGATGATTACTAGAAAAGTATACCAAGAAAAGGCCCGAAAGTCAAGAAAACAGGGATGAAGTGAACGCCGGGCAGAAAAGTTGGTGGAGACGTCGAGCTTTACAATGTCAAGAGGCAGAGTGACATCTCCCGCCCACTACTCTCTACATCGAGCATTGTTAAATGCGATCCGCTTTCGACACCGCGAGGTGCTGCGCTACATCCATGAGAATCTGATCAGCATGCTCAGGTTCCTCGAGGTTCCTGATGGTGATTTGGTGTTCTTTTCCCGGAGCTATTATCAACCCTTGCTGGCGATCATTCGAGAATCCTGGCTGGAAGATGTATTCATCTTTGCTGGTTTGACCGGGAAGCACAGGGGAGAGATCATCAACCTCCAGTGGAAAGACATCGCTGCTATCTCAGGTTTAGGGAAACGCCGCCCGCTTGACATTGTGAAAAGGATTTCATAATCTGACGCAGAAAATCAACTGCAGCCCAGCCTACGCCCGAAGAATGGTGGGTGAATCCCGATAGTGAATCTTGACTGCTGCGAACTCTCTCACGTATGCCAGCAGGCGCATGACACGATGCGCAATATCGACGGACCCAATCCTCATCCGCTCTTCCGGTCAGCCAGGTTCTTCCATCGCCCGGAGTCATGCAAGACGTCATCTTCCCCCGTGGAAGCATCCGTTTTGACGGCGCGCACCTGAGCGTCGACGACCGGCTACCGAAAGGAGATTCACATACCGACTCCGTCAGGAACACCATAAGAGGATTCGTGGGCGGCACGATCGAGGTCGGATTCCGGTTGAATGTGGTTCCGGTGTCCGGTCGTACGCGTTCTCTTTCTCTGTCGATTCTGTTCATCACATCTCGTGGAATTGCCACAGTTCTGCGGGCTCGATACCTCCTTATTCGCCCATGAAGGGCTTGCGGCCAACTTCGCAGAAGAGTCTTACCAGAGCCATCATCATTGTCGGTGGTTCCCTGGCCTACCTGCGATACATCTTGACAATAGAGAAGGTTCCGGTGCTAGAATGAGTAATCCATTTCTGTTTCAAAAAAAACATCTTGTTCTTGGTTCGGTTCTCTTGCTCGTCTCGATCGTCGGCGGGTGCCGAAGCTCGAAGCAGACGACCTACAGTGAGGGTTTATCCGAGCCTGTGGATTCCATCACTCGGACCGCCGAGCCGAAGTCATCAAAGGTCGCCGATGCTCAGAACCTTGTTCAGTGGCACCAATTTGCCGACTCATTGATCAATCGCCAGAGGGAATTGGAGCGAAGCATCGGAGATCTCACAGGACGACTGCACCTTGCCGAAACAACCCTCGAAAGCCACAAAGCTGACGCTTTGAAAGTGGCAATGAACCAGCCGGACAGAAGCCCCAGGCCAGAGGTGAGGAGAGCCCCCGACAGATATGATGAAGTCATCCGTCAGTACAAAGCTGCTTCGGAGAGATTTCAGGAATTGATGAAAAACGGACTCCCGAAAGATGTCCAGGATCAGATCCAATCCGCGGTTGGGATCGCGAAGCGGGTCGATAGCCTGCAAATCATCGTCGTGAATAACGCTCAGCTGTTCCGACAAGATCTTGATTCGAAAATGATATGGATCTACGTGATGATGGGGATCATAGCCATTTTGGGTTTATTGACATACGGCACGTTCATCCGGGCAGAGGGGAAACGGAAGGATTTGGAGGGAAGGGTTTCCACTTCCTTGTCATCCTCTTTCTCCTACTTTGAAGAGAAGATCAGACAGGTGCAGTCGGAGATAGCATCAAACGCACCCCCAAAGCAGTTAGCAACTCCCAAGAAGAGTAAGCCACCCATAGAATGATCTGCAGTACACTAACGAAATCCCGCTGCAAGAATACGTGGGCGGGATTTCGTTTTTCAAACAATCCTTCCTACCCTTTACTTGCTCGGACGGAGTTTCACTTTCGCGTGCTGCTTCGGCAGGATCTGCTTTCGGTCATTCGTTAGAGCTGTCCCAAAGATGGAATTTGCCTGAGTGTTCACTCCGAGCTGCTCGTAAGTTTGTCAGACTGGAAAGATCATTTTTGTACATCGAGCCGATGGTCTCGCCGAGCTCTTCCAGGTAGCTTTCTTAACCTGCGGGGATTTTGCTTCGCCGGGCAAAACGATCTGCTGCGACCTTGCACGAATGGTTTCAGCAATTCTGTAACGTAATCACTGATAGATTATCCGAGCGATCAATGAAGTATTCATTGGTTCTCGGGACAAGCCCCTCGTCGTTTCGTGTGCCTGCGTTGAAAAAAAGTCGTTGCGGATTTGAGATCGAGCAACGAGACGGCAAAGAATTGCGCTTGCCAAAACGGGAGTGATTTCGTATATTTATGGTCCAATTTGCACCCGTGGTGCCCTTCGACTCCGCTCAGGGCATGCGCGGGTGAAATTGCCCCATGGTGTAACCCTTCGACTGCGCTCAGGGTTACTCTTGGAGCTGTGAAAGTACAAGATGCCCCGTGGTGTAATTGGCAACACGTCTGACTCTGGATCAGAAAAGTCTAGGTTCGAGCCCTAGCGGGGCAGCGAGAGAATTGAATCATTTGGTGGTCGGGTCATCGGTTCATTTGGCGTCGACCATAGAATCAATGGCCCGATGATTCAATGCTCAGATTCTGTTGGGTCATCGCCCATTCGGGAAATGAATCAATCACCCAATGGCCCGATGACTCGATTATTCTGGCCCTATCGTCTAAAGGCTAGGACGTGGCCCTCTCAAGGCCAAAATACGGGTTCGAAACCCGTTAGGGCTACTTCCAAAACGACAGAAGTTAGCGAGCCTTCTTTGGCGAAGCTAACTTCTTTGTCGTTTTGAGAATCCCGCCGTTGTCTGGCGGAAAGGAAATTGCCAATCGATTTTTCGGGATTTCCGACCCATGTCTTCGTAGCATAACGGATTTTCTCAACGTGGCTCCCGCAACCGCGCAAACCGCATTTTCCTACCTATCGAGCCACCATTGCCGACTTCGCCCATAAAATACGGGCTCGTCTCTCTCGGTTTATGATCTTTACGAGGCTACTTCTGAGTTCACTTTCGCTGCGACCCCGCTCCTTTTCATAGCGCCCTTTCTGGCTACCTTGTCGGGTGGCTTATCGCTTCGCCTCTCAGCTAACGACCACCTCTTGCTATACGGCTGATAGGGTTTTACCGTAGTCCAAACTTTTCATTGGACAAGATCATCAGCACCTTTGCTTGGCACTCACTTCACTAGCACCATCTTTTTCGTCTCCACGAAATCTCCTGCCTGCAGGCGATAGAAGTAGATGCCGCCAACCAGTTTTGACGCGTCGAATTGGACTTGCCACCTACCTGCATACTGCGTTCCTTCAACGAGCGTGGCGACATCTTCACCAAGCAAATCGAAAACCTTTAGCGAAACAAACGACTCGTTCTGCAGTTCGAACTGGATTGTCGTGCTCGGATTGAAGGGGTTGGGATAATTCTGCTTAAGGTTGAAATGTGTCGGCACCTCGGTTCCGAATCTTTCTACTGACGTAAGTGTAACTGGGCCCCAAGTGTCGGAATCGGTCTGCCCCGAGACAAGCATACTCCACGTGCCTTGGGCCTGGCCTCCCGATTGAGTGAACGTCCCATTGAGTGTCAGTTTTATTGTGCCGCTCGGATTAATGGAATTTGTGAATGCAAACTGATTGTTCGATATGGGCCATCCGGGGGACGGAGAGCTAACCACGCCTCCATTCTGTGTGATACCACCAAACGTATAATTTGAAAACATTGTGAGGAGCTTGGTAATTTCTGTTCCAGTTGAATTCACCGTAAGAACAAAATACCCAAAACGAGTTATCGCTTTCCAGTCGCCCGCCCTCGGCTGGGCATTCAAAGAAACCGTCAAGACAACAAGCAGAAGGATGGGTGAGATGCAGATGCGGTTGGACATGTTAACCTCCCTTGGGCAATGGGGTAGCCCAACTGA
>Ga0154319_1095_pt4 | contig 15368 bp, 9 predicted proteins | sample RifGroA2_FD_117659 | JGI IMG/M metagenome (GOLD analysis project Ga0154319, IMG submission 117659) | Ignavibacteria bacterium GWA2_54_16 | reverse complement strand
CGTCAGGGTGAATGAACTCGATGCGCGGGGTAAGGTCTTCCCCCTCAGCGGTTTTCATCGACGTGACGTCGATCCAACCCCATCCGCCATCGGCCATGGTAATTCCACGGTGGCCGCCTTCAGATTCTCTCATGAAGGTGGAGGCGGTATTCTTGAAGGCATTCAGGTAGAGGTGAAATTGCAGCTCACCCACGCGGTCGGTTGACGTATTGCGCCACGTGAGTGTCTCTTTTCCCGTGAGCATTTTCTCCACGGGGTCAAGGCTTACAGATATCGCATAGGTCACGATGCGGGGACTTAAGGGTTCTATGAAAATCGTCTGAGCCTCGCTCCGGAATGTCAGCGCGATTGTCAGAAGCAACATACTTGCAGCTCTTCGTCGAGGAGATTTCATACGATTCTTCCCAAAGGGAGAAAACAAGGGCCAGCTACTTCCAGCGCACGACACCAACCTTCACGAGATCTTCGATAAATCGATCCACACCCTTGAAGGCCTGCCGGCCGAACTCCCCAATCAGCGCTTTTTCAATTTCGCTTACGGTTCGTTTACCGTCAATGAAGTTCACTGCTTCGAACCTGATATCGCCGTTCAGTTGATGCCGGCCTGACGATTTGGCGGCATCGTCATGGGAGAGCTTGCTCTCCGGAAGTCCAAAATCGAGTGGCCCGCGGGTTGTTCGGACCGGAACCCGTATGTCGGTCTCTCCCCCCGCTTCAGCGACGCTCTTCCCGGCATTGCGTGAAGCCGCCTGGCGTTTGAGCAGATTTGACACAAACTTCAGATCCTCCGCCGCCTTCGTCTGCATTACCTGCACAGCATCGCGCGTTTCTTTGCCGTTGTTATACCACACGATTGAGCCCAATGCCTGCAATCCGACTCGTCCGCTCTCTCCGACTGTAATAAGTGCTTCCTGGAGAGCCTCAGGAAGCCGGCTTTCTCGGGCATTGGAGACGAGTTGAGCGGCAAGCCTCGAGGCATCTCCTGTCCGTTTCGCGGCGTTCGCCGCGCAAAGACGGACCAAGTCCGCGGCCTGGGCCTCATCCAGGTTTGAAAGATAGTAAACCGTTCCGGAGGCGATGACCTCGCTTCGCTGCAACTCGACGGGATCGACTTTATCGGGGGTGTCATCCGATGTGTGGTGCGTGTAATCCGGGCCGTGCCCCATCATCATTCCGGGAATTTTTCGATCAATGAACATCATATGATCGCTTCCGCCGGAGTATGGCGTGACGCGGTAGTTGAACTGAGACTGGCTCCCCCGGGCGGTTCGTATGTCCATCCCATCCACCATCTGAGCCATGTTTTCGACCACATCGTTCAGGACAGAGGGAATGGAATTCGGCGTTCTCGTGAGAATCATCATCGAGTGGAGAGGTTCCTGGTTTTCTCCAACCATATCGAGGTTGAGATTCCCCAGGAATTTGCCGCCAAGTTCAGGGCCCGCAAGTTCCGGATGCGCGTCGATGTACGGCATGGTACCGTTCCATTCCGGCACCCAGAGGAGTCGTAGCGAGCGTTTCAGTCCCGGCAGTCGGCCGGAATCGGTCAGCTGCTTGAGTGTTCTTGCGATATCAAGAATTGCTGCGGAACCGCTGGCGTTGTCATTCGCCGATTCTTTTGGATGGTCGAGATGGGCGCTCAGCACAAGTTCCTCCTGAGGATTCTCCGAGCCCCGGAGATGCGCAACGACTACATCCATATAGTACGGCTCCAATCCAATACCACGGACCTGCGCTCGCACAACCACTTTCTTGCCGGACTGGAGGAGATCACGCAGTTTCTCGCCCTGTCGATGACTCAGATTGAATCCGAAGGTGACGCGATCGAGTTCTTCCGTCCTCGGCCACATACCGGTGTACTGTAACATATCGGGATGGTCCTTCGCCCGATCGTCGTCGAGATAGCACACAACGGCTCTTGCGTTGTACTTGAGCACTGCAAGGCGGTGCACTCCCCCGCCGTATCCGGTCGCCAGGACGATCTTGCCAGCGACGTCTTTCCCGGCATAGTCGCCCTCGCTCGTTCCGTCACCCACCCACACCAGCTCAGCCGTCACATCGCCCGGATTGGAGTAGGTTATGACGCTCATTGCGATTTCAGGATATCCGACAATTCGCTCCTCGTAGGGCTGGAGCATGCGCAACTCTCCCCACGAGATATCCCAACCAGACGGAGACTGCCAAGTCTGATAGACCGCCTTTCCATCGGACTTGAAGGACTCGATGTAGGCATCCTTTTCGGAGAAACCGAAGCTCCGGAGTTGCTGCAGGACGTACTCTGCCGCCGCGCGATACCCTCTGGATCCCTGAATGCGGTGATGGCGCGTAATCTGAATGACATGCTCTTTGGCGAGCTCGCCGCTGAGCGACTCGCGCAAAAGGTCACGTGTTCTGGTGTCGAGAAGATTTTGGTTTGGCTGGCCGAGAGCTGCTGCGATAGCGAGAGCTGAAACAGGAAGGATGGACCAACGGATTTTCATACGGCGAACACCCTCGAGACTGATAGTGAATTGTTATCAAATAATATAGAGAACCTAAATTGTAATGGCAAAGGAAAGATGAATTGGAGCTCTTGAGGATGTTTCCAAGTGCAGATTTCGTTAGATGAACAGCTTGGGAGAGGCGACATACCTATTCATGAGTTCCGCGGGGGGACCATCGGTCGGCGGGAGTCTCTGGAGGAAATGAGACGCCCGGTACAGCTCCGAGCAATTGATGCGAAGAACCGAACCGGGCGTCGCGAATCACAGGAAAAGGAGTCTACTGGAAATCTCCGGCGAAGGTCATGTCGGTGAGTTTGCCCTGGCTGTCGACGGTAACGGTGATCGTGTTGGAGGAATCGGCCATGGAGACGCCTTTCAGCTCCATGGTATTCACCTGCGCATCGAGAATGGAGTATCTTCCGTTACTGTTGTCGGCCATCTGCGGAGGGATCACATAATTGCTGTAGTTTCCTTCTCCACCCCCGAGCTGCCGGATGCTGATACGATACTGGTAGGCCGACTGGGCAATCATGTTCAGATCGTGGATCATCGCGTCCCGGCTATTGGAAATTGCCTGGGCACTGAACAATCCTATGCCCACCGCAATCGCAAGTCCTACGATGATGACGCCAACGATAACCAAGAGCAGTTGCTGCTGACCCATGTATTGCCTCCCCTTGAGAAGATCCGACGGTGCCGCGCGTCACACGAAACAAGTCCCCATCCCAACAGGAGGCTCAAGTTCTGTGCCCCGGACGGAATCGATCCGAGGGCGAATTACTCCTGAAAAAACCTGCGTCCTTGGGCCTCAGAAATATTTGACCCGGGAGGTGCCGGAATTTTTTACCGCCATCGGAAATTCTTACCTGCGATCCCCACCTACTTCAGGACCACCACGCAACTCGCGATCAGGTCATGCAGTGCCTGCTTCTTTTCTGTGAAGGCGGCCATCAGAAATCCAATATTGAGGATCAGGCTGGAAAGTATCTTTCCGAAGTACCTGCCGGTTGCGCGGCCAAACGTCAGTCTCTTTCCATCCATATCTGTCACGATGATACCCAAAGCAAGCTTCCCGAGCGTTGCCTGCTTGTTCGATGATTCCATAAGCGCGTAGTAGAGCCACTGCAGAACGACGACCACGAGTATTGCCGTCAGATATGCGGCAATTGCTGCGATGACCAGTCCGATAGCACCTTCGGTCTCTTCCATCATGCCAGCTCCCATGCCGAGTCCGAGCAACGCGAGCCCCGGCAAGAATACCATGAAAGCGACGACGCCCATGAGCAATTGATCGATCATATACGCCACAAACCTCCGCCAGAATCCCGCATAGCGAACAACCGGCCGGAGAGGGATTGAACCAGGGGGCTGAACTTGCATCGGCTGCATGACTCCTCCGTTGAAGGTGAGAGATGAGGAAAGGGGATTCAGTGCGCTGTTACAGACAAATCTCTATTCCGTAATCCCCAGCTGGCTGAGGATGAACGCATAATTGAAAGCCTGCTCCTTGAACGCGTCGTATCGCCCCGAGGCGCCGCCGTGGCCGGCCCCCATGTTGGTCTTCAGAAGGAGGGGGACCTTATCACTCCGCATGGCCCTCATCTTCGCCGTGTATTTTGCCGGCTCCCAGTACATGACCTGACTGTCATTGAGCGAAGTCGTGATGAGCAGGACCGGGTACGTCTTTGCTTCGATATTGGTGTACGGACAATACGATTTCAGATAGTCATATTCATCTTTCATCTTCGGATTGCCCCACTCCAGAAACTCGCCGACTGTCAGCGGGAGCGTTTCGTCGAGCATCGTGTTGATCACATCGACGAAAGGAACAGCAAGATGAGCCACCTTGAAGAGGTCGGGCCGCATGTTGACAACCGCCCCGATCAGAAGTCCGCCGGCGCTGCCCCCCTGAATTGCAAGTCGCTGCGGCGATGTATAATGCTGCTTGATCAGGTGTTCAGCGCACGCGATGAAATCAATGAACGTATTCTTCTTTTTCAACATCTTGCCATCGTCGCGCCAATCCTCGCCCAGATCGCCTCCTCCGCGAATGTGCGCGAGCGCAAAAATCACACCCCGGTCCAGGAGGCTGAGACGCGGGACCGAAAACGATGCCGACTGGGATATCCCGTACGACCCGTACCCCGAGAGGAGGAGCGGGCTTTTTCCGTCCAATGTTGTTCCGACCCTGTAAACCAGAGACACCGGTACCATCGCACCATCCGGCGCCTTCGCGTACACCCTTTCGGATGTATATCGTTTCGGATCGTAGTCTCCCAGCACTTCTGTGCGCTTCAGAAGGGTGCTCGTTCCCCCGTCCATATCGAAATCATAGACCGAGCCAGGCGTTGTGAATGACTGGTAGGAATACCGAAACATCTTCGTGTCGAATTCCGGATTCGCCCCGGTGCCCGCCGAGTACACAGGCTCAGGGAATGCGACTTCCTTTTTCGCCCCGGAACGAAGATCGGAGACCACAAACCGGATGAGGGCGTTCTCACGCTCGACAAAAACATCAAAATGCTTGAACAACAGAACGCTTTCGAGCTTCACCTTCGGGCGATGCGCCAGGAGTTCCTTCCAGTTCGACTGACGGGGATCGGAGTCCGTCACTGCGACAAGGCGGAAGTTCTTGGCACCCTTGTTCGTTCGAATGTAAAACACTCCCTCCCGATGGTCGACGCTGTATTCGTGACCAATGTCCCGGGCATAGAGCATCTTGAATGTCCCGTTCGGATCGTCACTGCGAAGGATGCGCGTCTCATCGGTGATCGAGCTCGAAGTCTGGAACAGAATGTAATATTTGTCGCTCGTCCGATCGACGCCTACACGATAAAGTTCGTCGGGCTCTTCATACAACATTGCGTCCTTTGATCCCCCCAACATATGTCGAAAGAGCCGATACGGCCGTTTGGCAGCATCTTCCTTTACATAGAAGAGCGTCTTATTGTCCGCGGCCCAAGCTGCGCTATTGACCTGGCCGACGTAGTCAGGCAACAAAGCCCCCGTCCTGAGGTCCTTGAGTGAGAGCTGATACTGCCGGAAACCAGTCGTGTCGAGAGAATAGGCCAGGAGATTGCCGTCATCACTCACTTCATAAAGTCCCAGGCCAAGAAACTTGTGGCCTTTCGCCAGGTCATTGAGGTCGAGCGTTACTTGTTCCGCCCCTTCCATAGAGCCCTTCTTGCGACAATGGATCGGGTACTGCTTCCCCTCTTCCATCCTCGTATAGTACCAGTACTCACCAAGCCGGTACGGAACGCTCAGATCGGTTTGCTTGATATGTCCGAGGATCTCATCGTAAATCTTTTTGCGAAGGCCCTCGAGGTCCTTCGTCATCGCTTCCGTGTAGCTGTTTTCAGCTTCGAGGTATGCGATGACTTCCGGGTTGGTTTTCTCGCGCAGCCAGTAGTAGTTGTCCGTTCTGACATCGCCATGAATCTTGTCCACTTTTGGGATCTTCCTGGCGATGGGGGGAACCGCTGGCTGCATTTGTGCTTCAATTGTCGAAGTTATCATAGTGCAACAGAACAAGGTCCAAAAGATGTTTTTCATGGTGATATGCTGGCCTCCCAATGTGTGAGATGAGCACTGCGCGGGGGTCAATGACGGGGAGTAATGTATCGGATACGGGCTTCAATGTCAATTCAGCCTTTTCGGCGTGTTTTGAAGGTTGAAACCTGAGTGCCAGTGAATTCGAATCCGGGTTTTCCCGCCCGAACTCCGTCCTGAACGAAGCCTCGGACGGTTCGTCCCCCATCATGACACATCCATCCCATGAAGCCAACCCCGGAAAAATGATCTCGTTAAAAGGAGATGAAGCCAGTCGAGTTCTTTTTACAATCAGTTTTCCCTTACTCAACAGTTTTCCCACAACCATTATCCCAGGAGGATATATGAAACGGTCAGTGCTGGTTATCGTGATCCTCGTTCTCGCTGTGTCGTTCACGGCGATAGCCAATGAGGGCGTAGAGAAGAGCAGTGCGCAACCTGCGTTCAAGAAAGAAGCGGTGGTGGCCAACCTCCTTAACGGAGTCCAATCGGCCAATTTTGGACTGCGAACGAGCGCCGCAGCAATGCTGGGAGATTTGAAAAGCCCGCAGGCCGTCTTTCCACTCATGCGTATGCTTCGCACCGAGACTGATGAGCGTGCCCGCGTTGTTGCAGCACTCGCGCTCTTCAAGATCGGTGATCCGGTTGGCATCTACGCGGTCAAGCAGACAGGCCGGCTCGACAATAACGAGAGAGTGCGGAAGTTGTGTGCATTGTTCAACAGCGTGTTCGAGCAGAGTCACATTTGAAGCCGAAAACGACCGTCCTGAGTCTCCGGGATGGTTGTGGGAAGACGGAGAGCCGCTGCGGCTGGTGTCGCAGCGGCTTTCTTTTTTCTGCAGATTACAGACTGCGGGATGCAGCTTGCAGACCCCGGGGGGTCAGTCTATCTCGTGTTCTCGTCTATCCAGTCAAGAACCGTCTTGTACCACAGCTCTGCGTTCGCGGGTTTTGCTACAAAATGCCCTTCATCCGGGAAGTAGAGCATTTTCGATTTCACGCCCTGGCGTTGCAGTGCGGTGAACAATTGGAATCCTTCGCTGACGTCCAGTCGATAGTCGAGTTGGCCGTGGATAACGAGCGTGGGAGTCTTGAAATTACGGGCAAACGCAAGCGGTGACCATTTCTCGTAAAGTTCAGGTTTCTGATATGGAGTACCGCCAAACTCCCATTCCGGGAACCAAAGCTCCTCCGTGGTCCCATACATGCTCTTCGTGTTGAAGACACCATCGTGAGAAACGAGGCACCGGAAACGGTTTGTATGCCCGAGGATCCAGTTGATCATGTAGCCGCCATAGGACGCACCGGCCGCTGCCACCCTGCTCCCATCGATGTAAGGGAACGTCTTGAGCACGTAATCCACACCCGCCATCAGATCGGTATACGGTTTACCTCCCCAATCTTTGCTTATTTCATCCGTGAACCGCTGTCCATATCCTGTGCTCCCGCGGGGATTGAGCAGCACGACAACATACCCCCTTGAGGCAAACAGCTGAGCGTTCCACCGATAGTGGAACTGATCGCCCCATTGGCCCTGAGGACCTCCGTGAACAAGAAGGATCATCGGGTACTGCTTCGAGCCATCGAATGCAGGAGGCTTCACAAGGAATCCGTGAATCCGAGTCCCACCAGCTCCTTTGAACCAGAATTCCTCTTTTGCATTCATGGCAATTCCGCCCAGACGCTCGTCATTGACAGAAGTGAGTTTCAATTCGCTTTTTGCACCCGCATCGATTCGGTATAGCTCGACCGGATGGTTGATCATTTCGCGGGCAGCGACGACACTTTTACCGTCGGGCAGGACGCGAATCGAATGCGTATATCCCGTCACGACGATGGGTTCGACGTGTTGAGTCTCGATCGTCATTTTGAAAAGTGATTCATTCCCTTTGTCATCGGCGTTGAAAAACACAAACTTCGAATCGGGCGACCAGGCGACTTCGTTCAGGCTATGGTCAAATTTCTCTGTAAGGTTCGTGCATTTCCCCGTCGCTCGTTCGAAGAGGATGAGCTGCTTTTGATCGGCTTCGAATCCGGCCCGTCTCATCTGCAGATAAGCGAGGTATTTTCCATCAGGCGAATACAGAGGCTGCGAGTCGTTGCCCTGGTTCTCTGTAACACGTTTGGGTACACCACCCGTGACGCTCACGACGAAGATGTCGTTATTCGTGCTCGTCGCTACGACGGGATCGGTGTTTCGCTCGAAGGCAATCTCTTTGCTGTCGGGCGACCATGCGAATGACCAGTTACCTCCCAGGTCGACGGGCGGAGTATCGTAGTCCCCCGGAGTCAGATCGAACGGCTTCCCGCCGCCGACGGGCAGAACGAAGAGGTGATTCCTTTTTCCGTCTTTCCACGCATTCCAAATCCTATAGGGAAGTTTATCGAAGATCTTCGCTTTGACCTTGCTCTTTTCGACCTCCTCGGCCCGCTTCGCGTTGCTTTCATCGTCCGTGCAGTCCGGATACACTTCCGAGGAGAAAGCAAACCACCTTCCGTCCGGCGACACCTGCAGGTCGGATGCCCCGGTGGAGATCGATGAAATCTTCCTTGCTTCGCCGCCGGCGACATTTACGGCCCAGATCTGGGCCTCGCCATCGCGAGTTGAGATAAACGCGAGAGTCTTTCCGTCGGGCAGCCATCGCGGATTGAAATTCGCCCCCTTGGCGGTGGTGAGCTGTTGCACCGTACCGCCGCTCGTGGGAACCGTATAGATATTGCTGTTGGTTTTGTTCTCCGCCTTGTTGTGGTACGTGACGACAAACGCGATCGTGGACCCGTCGGGTGAAACCTGAGGATCGCCCACCCTGCCCAGCCGGATAAACTCGTCAAACGTCAGCGGGCGTTGTGCCTGGCCGAACGCTGCGGTAACGACGAACAGGATGAGGAGAAGTTTGTGAAGGTATCTCATATATTTCCTCCGGGGCAGAATGAGAGGTGTGAATGAAACGGTCAGAGAAGAGCGGCGTGTTCTAAGGTTGTTCCGGTGATGGCCGCGGTTTGTAGATGATCCCCCGACTGAGCTGGGCGTTGATCTTCACCTCCAGGGGGGATGAAAGTCGAATGTGACGCGTATAGGTTCGCTCCTCCTCGGCAGGTTGCGATGCGATCCATTTCCAGTCAACGAATCCGTCGCGCTCGTCCGATGAGATTGTGAAATAGCCGACCTGAAACGAGTTAATGTTCTGGAAGAAATGCGTCCCCTGAGAGGGTGTCACGTCGAAGTCCTTGAATCCTGCCTCGACGATCACGCGGACACCGGCGATCTGATCCCACTTCACGGGAATTCCCAGCCATGGATCAAGCGAGCCCCACCGGCCCACGCCAATCAGCACATACGGTCTGCGTTCAGCCACGAGCTTTCGATTCAATTCGCTCACTTCAACAGCCACCTGTTGGCTTTTGCTCCGCTCGAAACCGGCCTGGTCAACTACGATAATATCATAGAGGTCTTTCATCGCACCGTGCCCGAGGGCCTTGTCGCTCTGACAAACAAGCTCCTCAGCCTCAACGCTTCCCAGTTCGAGTTCGTCCTCTTCACGGCTCAGAACCAGGGGCCGAATCTGAAGTAAGCCGAAATGCGCCGGTTCTCCGGGCTGTACCGAAAGATTAACGGCAAATTCCATTTCAACAGGTGTGCCCATTCCCCAGCTGCCCATATCGAGAAGAAGCTGAAAAATCTCGGGGAGCGGGAAAATCCTATGCCGCAGTATCGGAGCAAAAGTCACGATTCTCCGCCCCCGTCGAAGAAGGCCGTCATGAACGGTATCATCATCGGGCGAATAGGTCGAGCCGACATAATGCAGTGTCCCGTCCTCTTCCGATTCCGCGAGTGTGTGAGTATTCAGCAGTGCATCATGCGTTTCATGCAGACCGAGCGGCGGACTATTCATATCAAGAGCAATGAACTCGGACTGACTGCTTCGAAGGGTCGCTTCCGCCGAGGCAAACTGCATGATGTGCTTCGGGTACTTTGGGCAAAACCGGACCGTGCTCCCTCCCTCGACAACGTACTTCCCCAATCCCAGCCCGATGGATACAATTCCGTCTGAGGCCTTTTGCGGTGCGATGGGATAGAAATTGTGCGAACGCGCCACTCCGGCGAATTCAGGATAAAACCTTTCGCCATGACGGGCACCGACCAACTTCTGGATGATCACCGCCATCTTCTCTTCCTCGAGGGAGTACGAGGTGACTTTGATATATTCCTTCGCCGACTGATAGAACGTCGATGCATAGACGCGCTTGATCGTGTTGACGAGCTGTTCGAGCCGCACCAGCGAATCGGCATGGTTGTTGGGAATCATGTAGGTCTGATAGACTCCGGCGAAGGGATGGTATTGCGAATCTTCGAGGAGCGTTGAGGACCTGACTGCAAGGGGTTCTTTGATAAGATCGATGAACTCCGCAAGTTGCCGGAGAATCTCTTCCGGGAAGCGCTTCGACTCGAGAAATCGTTCCGTGGTCTCTTCGTCGTTCGTCGAGTGAAGGGCGAATTCGCGCAGAGCGTTCTCTTCCAGAAACTGATCGAACACATCCGTCCCCACGACGACCGCCGGCGGGACCGAAATCTCCACATCATCAAACCGGTGTATGATATCGAGATTGTGGATGAGCGTGTTGACAAATCCGAGGCCCCTAGCTTTGCCGCCGAGGGAGCCGCCGCCGATCCGGGCGAAACTGCTGGTTGGGTCGAACGACGTCCTGTCGAATTCGGTGATCTGGCCGATCTGCCGCGTCCTCCGGTACGCCTGGAGCGACTCGATAAGGTATGCCCGTAACCCTTCCACGGAAGGATAGTCGGACACCTTGCGGGGGCGAAGCTTGTGAGCCAGCCAAAACTCCGTCCGCGCCTTGAGCCAGTTGGAAAAGTGGTTTCTCTCCGCGTGGTACTCGATACTCTCGGCGGGGACGAGCTGGAGCTGCTCTTCCAGCGAACGCAGATCTGATGCCCTCCCTACTTCCGAGCCATCCATCGTCCGGAACACGAAATCACCAAAACTGAAATACCTCGCCATGAACTGCCGCAGCTCGTTGAGAAACCGGGGGGAGTCTTTGAGCAGGAATGAACTCCCGAGAGCGTGTGCCCTCGCCTCGTTTTCGGGATCCGTTGATTGCAGCAGGACCGGGATATCGATGTGACGTGCTTTCACCTCAATGGCGAATTCCAGGCCCGCCGTCGGGTCGTGAACGCCGTTGCGCGGGAAATCGATGTCGGAAATCACTCCCAGAATGGTATCCTCATACTTCTCAAAATACTTCCACGCTTCCTCGTAGGTCGTACAGAGCAAGATCTTCGGCCGCGCACGCATGCGCAGGTAGCGGTCAGATATATTGATGCCTTCGGTGATCAGGCGCTGGGATTGCCGGTGGATTTCCGTGTAAACGATAGGAAGGAACGAAGAGTAGTACCGGACGTCGTCCTCGACAACGATAATGGACTGGACGCCGCTTGCGCGGGTATCGTGATCCACGTTCACACGATCTTCGACATACTTAATGGCGGCGATCAGGATTCTGAAATCGCCCTGCCAGAGGAAGATCCTGTCGAAGAGTGTCGTTTCATGCCGGAGGGAAAGCTCTGATTGCTCGCGGTTGTCGTACGCCAGCAAAATCAGGGGAATATTCTCGCCGGCTTCGCGCAGCTTTTTGGCGAACCTGGTCGCTGACATATCTTCGATATGCAGCGTCGTAATTATCACATCGAAACCATGGCCTGAAGAGAGAAGCTCCATCGCCTCTTCACCGCTTGAGACATGCGTAATCGAAGGAGTATGACTCAGGCTGAGGCCCTCGTACTCTTTGCGCAGCATCTCGTAGAGCCTGCCATCCTCTTCGAGGATGAAGGAATCGTACAAGCTCGAGACCAGGAGAATGTCGCTGACATGGAAAAGCATCAGGTTCTGGAATCCCTGGAACCGTGTTGCGTACCCTCGTATCCCCCAACGCCCGTCGGGATCCCTGAATGTGCCCCTGAAGTCACTCGGCATAGATTCGCATCATTGGATTGTGATAAAAAAAAACGGAGTGGCGCGCAGGCCACTCCGATCTGTTCTGGTCCTGCTTTGCTTAGACGAGACCCTGGTCCAACATCGCGTTGGCAACCTTGAGGAAGCCCGCGATATTCGCTCCGACCACGTAATTGCCTGGAACGCCGAACCGCTGCGCCGTGTCAACGCAGGTGTGATGAATGTTCGTCATGATCTGGTGAAGGCGTTGATCGACCTCCTCCTTCGACCACGGGAGACGCATGCTGTTTTGCGTCATCTCGAGTCCGGACGTTGCTACACCGCCGGCGTTGGAGGCTTTTCCCGGGGAGTAGAGAATGCCCGCTTCCTGGAAGATCTTCACCCCCTCAAGCGTCGTCGGCATGTTGGCGCCCTCGCAGACGCATTGGCAGCCGTTGCTCAAAAGCGACTTAGCATCGTTTGTATCGAGCTCGTTCTGTGTCGCGCAAGGAAGAGCAACATCGACCTTCACACCCCACGGCCGCTTGCCGGGGTGGAATTCGACCTTGAACTTATCCGCGTAGTCCTTGATCCTGTCGTTCGCGCTGGCTCGCAGCTCGAGCATGTAATCGATTTTCTCTCCCTTCACACCATCCTTGTCGTAGATGAATCCATCGGGGCCGGAAAGCGTCACGACTTTTCCTCCGAGCTGGGTCACCTTTCGCACAGCACCCCAGGCAACGTTGCCGAATCCGGACACACCCACAGTTTTTCCGGCGATCGATTGACCCTTGGACTTGAGCATTTCTTCCGTGAAGTACACAACGCCGTAACCTGTGGCTTCGGGGCGAACCAGTGAACCGCCCCAGTTGATTCCTTTTCCGGTCAGAACGCCGGTGAACTCCCTCGTCAGACGCTTGTACTGACCAAACAGGTATCCGATCTCCCTCCCGCCGACACCGATATCGCCCGCAGGGACATCTGTGTCAGGGCCGATATGACGGAACAACTCGGTCATGAAACTCTGGCAGAACCGCATCACTTCATGGTCGCTCTTTCCCTTCGGATCGAAGTCCGATCCGCCTTTTCCTCCTCCCATCGGAAGGGAAGTCAGGCTGTTCTTGAAAATCTGTTCGAATCCGAGGAACTTCAGGATTCCCAGGTTCACAGACGGGTGGAATCGAAGACCGCCCTTGTATGGTCCGATGGCACTGTTGAATTGGATTCTGAAGCCGCGGTTCACGTGGATCTCACCCTGGTCATCGAGCCACGGGACGCGGAACATGATCACGCGCTCCGGCTCAACCATGCGTTCGAGAATTCTTGCAGATCGGTATTCAGGATGCTTCTGGAGTACGATTTCGAGTGATTCGAGAATTTCTTGAACGGCTTGATGGAATTCCGGCTCGGCAGGATTTTTGGCCTTGACCTGAGCCAGGACTTGTTGCGTATAATCTGACATGTCTCCCTCGTGCTTTCTTCGGTGAATGGCTCGATGCCTGAGTCCGGATTGTTACTTTACTCCACTCCGAGGGACCACGGTGCGGCCCCTGATATGAGGAATCAAAACTCAGGCGTTTTATGCCCCAGAATATAAATGGATTTCCCTGAGCGAGCAATAATAAAGGGCTGACAAAGGAGCCCAACGAAGCCTGAAAAACATACACAAAAACGGATATTTCTGCAGAGTATCCCTCTGAGGGTTTTCACAATCGTGCAAACGCGCGCAGCTCTCCATTCCGGACTTCGCGGTAATTTCCTGAAGCTGAAAATTCGACGAGAACAGGTTGGAAGAGTTTGGTGAGGACGGTATTGCCGAAGCCCCGCCTATTTCAAGAGGACGAGTTTTCTTGTAGCCGTGAATCGTTTTCCTGAGGCCTCAGATTCAATGACCAATTGCAGGAAGTAAATCCCGCTCGGCTCACGCGAGCTTGCCCATCGGACAGTATGATAGCCTGTATGTTGTGATTCTTTCAGGATCTCAGCAATCTCAACACCGAGTATGTTGCGCACTGCAATACGCACCATACCTGGTTCTGATAGTCCATACTTCACCGTCACGGCATTGTTAAAGGGATTTGGATAGGCACCGACCAGCAGAGGCTGATCCGGAACATCTGTTCCGATCATCCCCGCAGAACTTGGCACGGGGGCGACCACAGAGAAGGCGTCACCCAGCATCGCGGTTCCACCACCCGGTCCGGGATTCGACACGATGACATTCCGCGGGCCGACACGAGCGTCCGGGTGAATCGCGATTGTCCCTTGGATCTCTCCGGGATTCTTGACTGACAGACTGTCGACATTAATCCCTTCGCCGAGGTCGATCGCGGTTACCCCAGGCAAGAATCCGCGACCCGTAATAGTGACACTCAGTCTTTTCCCCATTCCACCCTGAAGTGGAGAGATTCCATCTACTTGAGGAGGGGGATTATGCACGGAGAAGGCGCTTCGCTTGAACACCTCCCCGCCTCCCGGGCTGGAATTCGACACTTGTACGTCGCGCCCCCCGAGTTCTGCACTCGTTGGAACAAACAGCGTCACTTCAATCGCCGAGGGGCTTGCCACCCTGGTTGACTCAATGACAAATCCACTCCCCAAGGCAACATTTGTAATCCCTGGTGAGAATCCTGATCCACGTATCTCCAATTTCACTTTTTCGCCCCGCCAAACAACATCCGGTTCAACTCGCTCGATTGCCGGGAGAGCATTCTCCACATTGAAAACATGCATCAACCGCGCCACGCCGCCACCCGGCGGCGCGTTTGTAACCACGATCGTTCTCGCCCCCACGACTGCGGAGGGGCTAACTGAAATACGCGCGCGTATAAGCGACGGTGATAACACCGTGACGGAGTCAGTTGACACACCCGGATTGAGGCTCACGGTGGTGACTCCATGGACAAAGTTTAATCCGCGCAGAATGATCTCCAAAGTGCCCCCTTTTGCGCCACAGGCCGGTTCAACCCATGTAACCGAAGGAACAGGATTGACAATGGCGAAGGATCCGATGAGCACTGACTCACCACCTCCAGGCAGAGAATTCGTGACCCTGGAATCCCTTTGACCTGTGGCCGCATCAGGTGAGACAGAGATCGATACATTCATCCGTTCTCCGGTAGAATCGACAGCGCAAGAATTCATATTGATCCCCGGGCCGAGAGCGAGAGATGTGACGTCAGGGAAGAAGCCGGCACCCGTCAATGTGACGGTGAGCGCTTGGCCGAGGGCCCAGACCGTTGGGTCTATACGAGCAAGCATCGGAGCCGGATTCTCCAGGACGAGGGCTCGGGGAAGGATAGACGACTCTCCATCCGGTCCACAGTTTGCCAGGATGATATCGCGCGTACCTGGCGACGCAGATCGAGGAGCGAAAATATAGGCT
>Ga0154319_1061_pt1 | contig 15450 bp, 13 predicted proteins | sample RifGroA2_FD_117659 | JGI IMG/M metagenome (GOLD analysis project Ga0154319, IMG submission 117659) | Ignavibacteria bacterium GWA2_54_16 | reverse complement strand
TCTCCTCCTACGCTTCCCGTACAACCGCTCAAGGGCCTCAGCAACACGGACAATCCGTGTAACTTGCCCTTTTTTCCCCGGTCGCCTCAAAATGGATGCAAGTCCGGACGGCACAAGGGGCACTCGCAGAGAGATCGCAGGGTTTCCCACGTATAGATTCCTGTCTGGTGACCGTCGGCCCATGAAACCGACAAAGCGTAAGATCCGACTTGTTGCGCCCCAACCACTTTGTACTTTCCAGGCTTCTCGGGCGTCGGCTCGGGTTTGTAAGTCTTCAGGAGCACAGTCTCCCCCTGGCAACCAGCACAGGGGCACTGATCGCGGAGACAATGAAGGGGTATCAGTCCCACATGTCCGTCATCCCATGCCAAAACAAGCCTCTCGATGCCGGTGCCGTGGTCGATGTCCAGTTTTACCTGCTTAGGTATCACTCTTTGCTCTTTCGATGACAAATCTCTGGAAAGAAAGAAAAAAGGACAACCTGTTGAGATTGTCCTTCAAAGTTTCTTCGCTTCCGCCAGAGATCATAGATTTGAGTGGACCGTACCGGGATCGAACCGGTGACCTCCACAATGCCATTGTGGCGCTCTCCCAAACTGAGCTAACGGCCCAAATCGCCGCATCCAATATACCCAAAGGGGCTCCGAAAGTCAACGAGAAATTCATTGACGTCCGGCTGAGATTTGGGTAACTTTCAACACGAGTCACCCGATAGATTCTGACGGACCATTTAAAAGCCAACTTCGATGATTGAGAGTATGATCGCCCGCCCGTTGAAATCTGCAGGCGTTTTTCTTTTGCTTTCCGGATTCTCCTTGACCGTTCTGTCCTGCAAAGACCAGGTTACCGATCCAAATTTGGATCCGATAGTTTTTCCTGATGCCGGTGTGAGTTACTCGAAGCATGTCGAGGCCCTGTTTCAGCAGCGATGCGCATTGAGCGGATGCCATTCCAGCGGCGCCGCCGCTGCGGGACTTGCTCTCACCATGCCTTCGTACAACAGCCTCATGAACTATCAGCCGAGGCTTGTCAACCCGGGCTCGAGCAGCAACAGCCTGCTCGTTCAGCGTATCGACGGTCGTCTCTCACCGCGTATGCCATTCAACAGCCAGCCGCTGACAACGAATCAGATCAGTGGGATTAAGAAGTGGATTGACGAAGGCGCTCTCAACAACTGAAACTCGCACTACGATCGAGTAGCGTTTTCAGTTCGAACATCACGCCCCCAGTTCAGCTTCTTTCTGAGTACATCATAGTAACTGGTATTATTCCTCTTCACCAACCTCGCTGTCTGCCTGGCTTTCTTCACCCTGATTTCTGTGGGGGGGCGAATCAGAACCTCATCCTGACCGTCCGCAGTAAGGCGGACTTTGTAGCGAGGGGATGCAACTTTGATCGTGATGGTGGAATCATCCGGCACGATAACCGGCCGGGCGGTAAGAGTATGCGGGCAAATTGGACTGATCGTGATAGAACGATTGTGGGGCGTGACGATGGGTCCTGCATTTGCGAGCGAATAACCCGTCGAACCGATAGGCGTCGAGAGAATTATGCCATCGGCAGTGAACGTGGCAAGATATTCCCCGTTGACGAACGTCTCAAGATCGAGGACGCGCGATGTATCAAATTTATCAACAACGATATCATTCAATGCGAGATAAATCCTTGGTTTCTTGATAGTTGTCGCTTGCAACATCATGCGCTCCACGATCACATATTCCCCTCTCAAGATCTCCTCCAGACATTCGTCCAAGTCTTCAAGAGACGCCTCAGTCAGAAATCCGAGCTTTCCCAAGTTCACACCAAGAATTGGTGTCCCGTACTCAGCAACCTGGCGGGCCAGCCGGAGAATCGTACCATCGCCCCCCAGTGAGATGAGGATGTCTGATTGTTCCGCCAGCTTGGAACCCGATACTGTCTTGGCAGACAGGCTCTCTTTCGACTTCTTGCGGAGCAATTCAGCAAGCGATTTCTCGAGCACGTAGTCAATGCCAGCTGCCTCGAAACGCTTGAGAAGTTTCCTGGCAATCCCCGGGACCCCCTCCTTCTGGATGTTACCAGCGATGCCAAATCGCATGATATTATTCCTTTTTCTCACCCTCGCCTGCAGGGTGAGTATTCTGATCCTTTGAGAGCTCCTCCACGTAGTTCAGTTTGAGCTCTTTGATTGCATTCACCAGGAATCGGGACTCTTCGTCCGTGAGATTTCCCTTCGTTTTCTTCTGAAGGACATCCAGAGTGTCGATGACGAATTGCGCCTGATCCAGGCTTCGCTCGACCTTATCCGTGAGAGGATTCTTTGTCTTACCCATGTGCTGCATAGCTGCGGCGTGGAACATGAGAATGAGCCCCATGAACAGAGCGGCATCTTTTTCTGATTCAGGCATCAGACATTACTCCTTTTGTTCCGAATGGTTAGCTCCCACAATTTCGCGTATTTGGTGAAGACGTAACAACCTGAAAGAACCGACAAGACGAAACCCTCCACTCCATCCAGGAAGCCTCGCTTGATAACGTACATTCGTATGAAAACCCAGACAGGCCGCACGATCAGCTGAACGAGACTGAACCTGGAGCCACTTTCCGCGAGTCCTTCCGCAGCCAATGATGTATATCTGTTGAATTTATCAAAATAGTGCCAGAGGTTTGGGTCCGTATAATGCAAGAGATCGCTCCGGAGCCGGCCGATCTTTCCCTCTATCTGGAGAAACTCATGCACCCTGCTATCCGAGAACGATCCCGCGCTTCTCTGAAACAGACGAACGACGTAGCCCGGATACCAGCCAGAATGCCGGATCCATCGACCCAGGAAGTATGCTTTCCTGGGGAATTCATATGCTATGAATGGGCTAACTTTCATCTGCACAATCTCTTGAATCTCATTTGCTAACTCTTTTGTCAAGCGTTCATCAGCGTCTATCCAAAGGACCCAGTCACCTGTACACTGTTGCAATGCGAAATTCTTTGCGGCAGCATATCCGTCCCACGGACGGACATAGACTTTTTGTGTGAACTGATGGGCAATTTCCGTGGTCTTGTCCTGGCTCGCGCTGTCGACTACCACGATCTCGTCTGCCCCGTTGGTGGATTTCAAGCAATCAGCGAGGTTTCGCTCCTCATTCCTTGTTATCACTATGACAGAGAGCTTGCCCAAAGTTTTGGTTAGACCTATCCTATGACGATGTTGACGATCTTGTTGGGAACGACAATGACCCGCTTGACCTGTTTCCCCTCCAAGTGCCTTTGCACATTCGCGTCCAGGCGCGCGAGTTGTTCAACATTCGCCTGATCTGCTCCTTGAGGGATCAGAAGCTTACCTCTTACTTTACCATTGACTTGCAGAACGATCTCAATTTGTTCCTCAAGAGTTTTTTGAGGATCATAACTCGGCCACGGTTCATAAGCCAACGAATGTTGGTGACCCAACTCCGACCATAGCTCTTCTGCAATGTGCGGCGCAAAAGGAGCCAATAGAAGGACAAACTTATCCAGTTCCTTGCGAGGCAGCTTCTCTAGCTTCATAGCCTCATTTACGAAGATCATGAGTTGCGATATTGCCGTGTTGAACCGTAAACCTTCGATATCCTCCCCTACCTTTTTCACCGTCTGGTGAACGATGCGTTCAAAGTCGGTGGTCGGGGGAACCAATTCTATCGCCGGATTCAAGCCCGCATCCTCGGTCATAAAGAGCCGCCACACCCTGTTCAGAAAGCGAAACACTCCTTCTACACCGCGTGTACTCCATGGCTTCATCTCCTCCAAAGGCCCCATGAACATCTCGAAGAGGCGCATGGAATCTGCTCCATACCGGGCAATGACATCGTCCGGATTGACCACATTGCCGCGTGACTTGGACATTTTTCGGGAATCTTCGCCCAGAATGATGCCCTGATGGCGGAGTCTTGTGAACGGCTCCTTCGTGCTGACGTACCCCAGATCGAAAAGAACTTTATGCCAGAATCGGGCATACATCAGGTGGAGTACAGCGTGTTCCGATCCGCCGACGTACAGGTCGATCGGCATCCAATACCGTTCTTTTGCAGGGGAACAGAACTCATTTGGATTGGTTGGGTCGATGAAGCGAAGATAGTACCAGCACGAGCCGGCCCATTGAGGCATCGTATTCGTCTCTCGCCTCCCCTTCCGGCCCGTCTTCCGATCGGTGACGTGAATCCAATCTGTCGCGAGCGCCAAAGGGGATTCCGTCGTCCCGCTCGGCTGGAATTTCTTGAGATCCGGCAGCAGCAACGGAAGCTCCGATTCATCCATGGCCTGCATCGTGCCATCTTCGAAATGGATAATCGGGATTGGCTCACCCCAGTATCGCTGACGGGAGAAAAGCCAGTCACGGAGCTTGTATTGGATTGTCGCCTTCCCCAATCCCTTCTTCTCCAGCCAGCCGATCATCGCCTTTTTCGCCTCAGGCGTCTTGAGGCCATTCAACGAAAGCTCATTATTACGGGAATTGATACCCACTCCATCATCGACGAACATCTCCGGGGCGGCCGGACCGCCATCGACTACCTTGACAATCGGCAATCCGAATTTCTTGGCGAACTCTCCGTCACGTTCATCGTGCCCCGGCACAGCCATGATGGCGCCGGTTCCATAGCCCATCAGCACATAATCAGCCACCCATATGGGTATGTCCTTACCCGTCGCCGGATTTACCGCATACGCGCCAATAAAGACACCTGTTTTGTCTTTTTCGATGCCACGCTCGAGGTCGGACTTCTTTGCCGCCTGTCCCCGATACTCCTCCACGTCCTTTCTGAATTCCGGTTTGGTCAAGTCCATTACCAGCGGATGCTCGGGCGCCAGGACCATATATGTCGCTCCGAACAACGTATCCACCCTCGTCGTAAACACACGGAGCGAACTGGTATGACCTTTAATCGCGAACTCTATTTCGGCTCCTTCAGAGCGGCCGATCCAGTTTCGCTGTTGCTCAATGGTTGAAGCAGGCCAGTCAAGTTCACGGGCATCGTCTAGCAACCGTTCTGCGTAGGCGGTAATGCGCATCATCCATTGCCGCATGGGCCGCCGCTCGACAGTGTATCCTTTTTCCGTCCATTCGGCTACTTCCTCGTTCGCGAGGACAGTCCCAAGCCCCTCGCACCAGTTCACGGGTATTTCCGAGATAAACACCAACCGGAACCGAGCCAGAAAATCGTGGCGCTCTTTCGGGCTCTTCGTTTTCCATTCCTCCGCCGAAAAACGCTCCTCCGTATCGAGCGACGCTGTGCCTTGAGACTCCAGTTCATCCTGCAGCGAAGTGATGGGGCGCGCTTTTTTCGCACGAGAGTCATACCACGAGTTATAAATCTTCAGAAAGATCCATTGAGTCCACTTGTAGTATTCAGGATCAGTGGTGTTCACCTCACGCGACCAGTCGTAACTCAGCCCAAGCATCTTGATCTGACGTCGGAAGGTGTTGATGTTGTCTTCCGTCGTCACCCTGGGGTGAATGTTGGTCTGCATGGCATATCTTTCGGCGGGTAATCCGAATGCGTCCCAACCCATAGGATGAAGAACATTGAATCCCTTCATCCGCCGATAGCGGCAGAGAATGTCTGTCGCCGTGTAACCTTCGGGATGTCCTACGTGAAGTCCCGCGCCTGATGGATAGGGGAACATATCCAGGACGAAAATCTTCGGCTTCCCGGTCGATTCCTCCACCTTAAATGTCCGATGCGCCTCCCAGTACTGCTGCCATTTCTTTTCAATGTCCAAGAACTGGTACTTCATTAGCTTTCTCATCCCTTTCGATAGTCTTCCGGCCCCCCGCGAGCTCATCGCCGGAGAGCACCTTCGGTGGAGCCTTCTTTGGTCGCGCTGTCGGGGCCGAACCGGACAATTCAGTGCAAATGTAGCAAATATGCGCAGCAATTTCAATGCGCAGAGATAATCGGGGTGAGGAGCTGACAGCTTGAAGGCGCAACTGGAGGGCTAGAGAGCGCGAAGAACGAGCATGGTGATGTCGTCGGACTGCGGGGTGCCATGAGCGTACTCATCAAGGGCTTTCCGCACAGTCTCGATGATTTTCGCCGGGGACTCGGTCCGGACTGTATTGAGGAGAATTTCAAGTCGCTCTTCGGTGAAATCTTCTTCCTGAGAGTTCATCGCTTCGCTGACGCCGTCCGTGAACATCACGATCACGTCGCCCGAATTCAGCGTTACTACTTCCTCCAGGTAAGGGGAGGACGTCTTCATCAATCCAAGTATTATCCCGCCAACGTCAAGACGTTTCGTCGAGCCATCGGCGCGCAGGAGAAAGGGCGGGTTGTGTCCTGCGTTGACATAGCGGAATTCACGAGTGGAGCTATCCAACGATGCCCAGAAGAAAGTGATAAACTTGTCCTGACCGGTATTCTGGCAGGTGAGATCATTAATCCTGCATGTCGCATCGGGCAGAGACATCCCCATCGGGGCAAATGCCCGCAAGGAGGCCTGGACATTGGCCATCAAAAGGGCAGCCGGCGTCCCCTTCCCAGAGACATCTCCAATAGCGAGAATGTACCGATCCTGTTGAATGGGGACCAGATCGTAGTAATCACCGCCGACCTGTTTCGAACTGATATTCACAGCGGCGATGTCGAATCCGGGTATTGCCGCCAGCGTCCGCGGCAGCAGGCCCTGTTGAATCTCCCGGGCAATCGCGAGTTCGTCTTCAAGCTTTTGCTTCTCGATCGCGGAATGGAAGAGGCGGGCATTCTCTATCGATATGATGGCCAAATTCGCCATCGAGTAGAGGAACTCCAGATCAGCCTTCGCATACTCACCACCCCGCAGCTTCTCACCCAGTAGCACCGCCCCCTTCACCTGGTTCTGGAGCTGCATCGGGATCACAGCGACGATGCCCACTCTCGCAAGTTCCGCGGCAACGGCACTGAACTTCTTTTGCTTCGAAAGATTCTCAACGAGGTCTGCACCATGCAACTTGCAGAGCTGACGCAAGATTTCAGGTGAACCAAGTTCATGATCGAGCTTCGAAGCCACGAGTTGCATCCGACCGTCATCGTCCAGGCAGAATGCATAGCGATTGACTCCCACCTGCCCGAGGAGCGAGAATGTGAGCAGGCGAATCACCTTGTCGGCATCAAGGATGACATTGAATTCCTTGCTGAGATCGAACAGGGTATTGAGTTCCTGGAATTTACGATCGAGGCTTCTATTCACATCCCGCAGCTGTTCGATCATCATCGCTTTCTCGATGGCCGCAGCCGACAGGTTGAGAAGCGAGATGATCAACTGGTGGTCGCTCTTTGTGAATTTCTTGCCCCCCAATCGTTCGCCAAGACTCAGGAGACCGACAACCCTGCGCTGTGCCAGAATCGGCACGAGCAGTTTCTGCCCCCGTTCCTGGAAGAAGGCAACCCAGGGTTGCGCAGTACTCCCCTGGTCCATCGAACCGATGCCCCTGAGAGGCCTGTCGATTTGCACAGAGCGTCCCACTGTCTCAGCGTCGAGGCCCTTTGCATTCAAGACCTCGAACTGACCCGGCTGGCGCTTCAGGAGCACCATACCCTTCGAGACGAGCATTTTGCCCATAACGGTAAGGAGGACGGTCCCGAGAATGAACTTAAGGTCGACGGAGGAGTTTACTACGTTGCTGAACTCAAACAGCGGCAAAAAATCTGAGGAGCCGTCCCCATTGCCGGAAGCTCTTTGGGGGCGCCTCGTCCTCGGTATGCTTTTGGAGGCGGGTGATCTACGATTGTGCGCGCGATTCACTGGCGGTCAGATACTTGGTAAGCCGCACTTCATTGCGCTTTCCGGGGGCGTACTTATATTCAACCTTGTCCATGAGGGTTCGCATGAGGTAGATTCCCAACCCCCCCCTCCGATAGTGCGACAGGTGCTGCTTCAAATCGGGCAATCGTGCAACTGAAGGATTAAAGGCTTTGCCGTCATCGATGACGGTTATGTGGAGGCTGGACTTTTCCGGTTGGATGACAATTTCTATTGTTCGGTCGGGCGCGTATTGATAGGCATGCTTGATGACGTTGGTGCATGCCTCATCGACTGCCAGAACGATCTTCGAGGCCTCTTCCTCGGAAAATCCGAAACGGCGCGACGCCTGCAGGACAAACTCCCGAACTTCCAGGAGATTGTCCGTGCGGCTCTCGATCGTCTTGGTCAGTTTCTGCGCCTTACCAGCCATGGTTGAACGCACGTTTGTTGGTGAGGTGTTTCATTGCCTAGGAACTAAGCTCTCTTCTGCTCGTGAAATTTCACAACCGCTTCCTGTTCTTCCCGATAAATCTCGTACAGAATCGGGAATCCGAGCAGATCGAACACGTTGTAGACCTTGGGAGACATGTTTGAAAGTTTGATGTCTCCTTTGTTCTTCCGAACGTCTTCGATGAACGCCATGAAGACACCCAAGCCGGCACTGCTGATATAGGTAAGGTCTTTGCAATTGACGATGATGTTGTACTTTCTGTCCGTCAGCAGCTTTTGAAAGGCGTTTTCGAGATCCGGGGCCGTGTGGGCGTCGAGGTACCCCTTCAGGTCGATCACGCTCACCCCTTCTCCGTCTCGCTGGTGGACCTTGAAATCAGCCATGGTGGTTTGCTCCTTCTTGATTCGATGAAATAGCATGCCGTCGCTTCCTGCCTTCACCGCGATTCGTACTCATTCTCTGACGGACTCCAGGAAATTGTATTCTCATACTACTTTCACCACCACGAGTGTCATATCATCCCCATACGAGGAATTACCCGTGTAGTTGCGTATTTCCTGGAGAATTGAGTCCTTTATCATTTCTGATGATTTCGTCCGGGCGCTCAGCGCTACATTTACTATGCGGTCATAGCCAAATTCCTCCCCTTCTGCATTCCTCGACTCGCTCAAACCATCCGTATAGAAAATGCAGACATCACCGCTCTTGAGTCCGATGGTCGTCTCATCCGTCGATTCTTCGAAGATCGCTTCATGAGTCAGACCCAAACCGAGTCCCGTCGGCCGCACCATATCTGCCCGATCACCCGAGATATGAATCATGGGACAATGTCCCGCCCGAGCCAGCACAACTTGTGTATGCGTGATATCGAAAATCGCGTACAGCAAACTGATGAACGCTTTACGTTCAAGGCTGTCAGCCAGCGCTTGATTCGCCCGAAGCAACAAATCTCTCGGTGTCGCCGCTACGCGGCTGAGCGATTGGAATATCCCCTTCACCTCCGCCATATAGAAAGCGGCAGAGACTCCCTTTCCCGAGACATCTCCAATGACCACGCCTAGTTTTTCGGGACCGAGGGCAATAAAATCATAATAATCTCCGCCAACTTCAAGTGAAGGTTCGGAAACCGCGGCGATTTCGAGCGACTTATATTGAGGAATCTTCTGCGGCAGAAGCCTTTTTTGCATCTGCTGTGCGACCATGATTTCCTGCTGAAACCGTTCGCGTTCAAGAGAACTGGCGATGAGTTTGGAGTTTTCGATCGCAATCGTGACGTGGTCCGCGAATGTCGTCAGAACATCGACATCGTCCTGGTCAAATCCGTAGCGGAATTCCTTCGTCGCGTGAAGAAAGCCGATCAGTTCTTTATGCGACGCAAGCGGGACGCAAATAAGCGAGCCCACCTCCATGTCGAGTTTTTTGATGTGCCTCGTCCGGCGATCATTGCTGACATCGTCAACGACCAACGGTCGCTTGGATTCTATGACGAACTGACGCAGCGACAGGTCACTGTTGACGGTGATGGACTCTATCTGCTGCCGGGTAGTGTTCTTGAGCGATACGACCTCGACGAGCACCTCACCCTGCTCATTGCGTCCTTTGATGAGTTCGAGCCATGCACTGTTGGCGCCCACGACCTCCAGAGTCATGCTCGTCACGCTCTCCACCAAATCAGAGAAATCGAACACCTGAGTGACAAGCCTGCTCAGGTTGTGGAGGGAGGTCAATTCGGACTGTTTCCGTTCGTACACTTCCGCCGTGGGCATATGGAAAAGCGTGCTGACGAACGCCATGCCGAAGTACACGACACCGAAAATCGCGTTCAACTGGATAAAACTCTGCAAGGGCGAATGATAGCTGACGAGCGCCCTCTCCAGCGAAGTCTGGTTTATGAGTATATTAACGCCAAGAAAGGTCAGAAAGAGAAGCGCCGTATAGGCAATCGAATAGAGCTTTTCGCGTCGCGAAAGATAAACCACCCAATTCTGTTTGAACGAGTTGGCGACGATGATGATCACGGTCAACGAAAACAGGAGCGAGCTCAGGAGCCTCCCCTCTGCCGGCAGGATCGGAAGTGTGGCGGCATTCGCAGCAAGGAGGGCGACGACGAATGCTCCGAAATTCCGTTTCGTCCACTTTTTTCGCTTGTAGAACACGAGATCGCGGATCGTGAGGAGCGATGTTATGGAGAACGCCCCCAGCGCGATCGCAGCGATGGAGTAGAGCAAGGTGCCGATGGCTCCCAGTGATGGGACGGCAGGGGACTCTGCGTCGGAAGAGGAATCCTGGAAGAGCGCCACAGCACCGATAATGGCAAGGACCACAATGGAATAGGCAAGAAGTCGACCGATATTCTTCGGAACTGCGAGCGGCTTCACGCCGCGTGTGCCGTTCAGGTAGGCGAAGAGAAGGACGAAAGAACTGAGGACCGCGAGTTCGCGGAAGGTGGTCCAGCCAACGGAGCCAAGGTCCACCGCCATCCGGACAACATCGATAAGGTAAACAACCAGCAGAAGCGCCAGCGCACCGAAAGCAAGGAGAATCTTCTTCAGACGAGACATGCAGGAACCCGGATTTCACTCAACTCGTTTACGAGCGAACAAGCCACCTTTGATGGTTCGTCAAATATGGCCAAAAGTTGCACGCCGCGCATCAAGCCTTACCGCCGATGGCGACTCCAGGAATGCGATCAGGCAGGACGAACGAAATTTCCGCCGCGTCCTCCCGCGGTGGGGACAGCCAGCGTTCTTCGACAACAGCAAGAAAACGATCGAAGAGATTATGCCCTGCTCAGGAACTGGCCTCGGCAATCCATCGATCGATATCGCGAGCGATCGCTGCGGTCTGGTGGTCTTTCTTGATTTTCTTGAAGAGCTCTGCAGCCTTTTCTTTGCTGCCCGCAAGAAGGTAGTTCTTTGCCGCGTGGAACATGTTATCTGCCGCGTTGACGTCTTTCGCGTACTTGAATGCGGCCTTCTCAAACGTTGATGCGGCCTTCTCGTAGTTTCCCTGTGCTTCGTAACACGCGGCGGCACCGGCGATCGACGAGACTGAAATGAGCTCATTGCTGACATCAACATCAAGGAAGTACTTCAATGCCTTGTCATAGTCTGCCTGAGCGAAATAGCAGTTCGCCAGATAGAATGTTGCCAGTTCGCCAGCCTTCGTGCTGCCGTAGTCGTCCACAATCGCCTGCAATCCTCTCACATTATCCTGAAGGTTGCCGTTGATAGCGACCTCGTACTTGCCCTGATCATAATACGGGCTGATCTTGCCCAATTCCGACGTCGCTTTCGTATCGTTCAAGCTGACATTATTCATGTAAACCACACTGACGACGGCGAGGATGACGATGCCCGTCAGGACACCGTTGACAATCTTCTTGTTCGCCTGATACCAGGTGGTTGCTTCGAAGTACGAGGTAACCAGTTTATCTTCTTTGATTTCCCTTTTCGAGATTTTCTTTTTCGGTTTTAGCATTCGCGAGCCTTCTCTTAAGATGATTGTTCAGTTCGAAAATCAGTGCGCCCGAGGCGATTCGAACGCCTGGCCTACAGCTCCGGAGGCTGTCGCTCTATCCAGCTGAGCTACGGGCGCAGAGGAATCACAATTTGTTGAAACTCTGAAGCAGATCCCGTTTCGCTGCGCTCACGGGATTCCCGCCTGCCTCGATAGATCAGAAAAGCCGGGCAAGCTCAAAACGGCAGCCACTCGCAAACATCGCTCGCGGGCCGTTTTGGAACCTACGGGCGCAGATGGAGCACTGTTTGTTTAAGCGCGGATGCAGATGGAGCACCGGTTTGTCAAAGCGCGGGTGTAGATCCCGAGCTACCTTGAGACGCCTGGATTCGCTCTTGGGCAGTTAATATACGGAAGAAATTGCGGCAAGGCAAGAACGATCCCCTCTTCGAAAGACGCGGCACGATGGAGAAGTGACCGCTAAATGAAGAGAAGTTCCGAGATTGAACTGGTGAGTGAAACTTGATCAGACACCACTGAGAGAGAAACAGTCCGGGGCGCAGGTAACGGACAGTGTCAAATGGGGGGCACGAGCCTCTTTACCATTTCAACCAATTCTTCGACATCAAACGGCTTGCTGACATACGCCGTTGCACCAAGTGAATTGGCGCGTTGCTGGCCCAGACGGTCGTCCAGGCCGGTAAGAAAAATGAAAGGAACACTTTTCTCATGCTGGAGCGTTTTCACGCGTTCGAACATGGCGAACCCATCCATGGAAGCCATTTTCACATCCGAGATGACAAGATCCGGCGAGTAGGAGATATATTCACTCAGCGCTTCTTCAGCACTCAGCGCTTGCTTTACAGCAAATCCCTCATCCTGCAGGACGGAAGCCATGATGGACACCAGCTGCTCCTCGTCATCGACGAGCATGATCTTTCTCATACATACCTCTCGGAGAAACAGTACTTCCCGCTCGCTCACGAGCACACTCTTGACTGGAAATAGTGTACGGTATCTTCAAGGAACCGAGTATGACGGGAAGCACATTCGTGATTCACTCCACAGGAAAAAAAGAAAAGCCCGGTTGACGCGCCGGGCCTTTCTCTGATGCTGTGAGTCCAGATGTTCCTCACTTCTTGCGAACAGGGCTCTCCTGAGAGCTGTCTTTCCTGACAGCGAGAGCATTCTTCAGATTCGCAATTTCAACAATTCTCGCTCCCACGAACTCCTTGACTCCCCCTCCCGGTCCGTATTTTGTTTCGAGCTTGCGCAGGACCTCCATCGCCTGATCATACTCGTGGAGCCCCTGGTAGGTTTGCGCCAGTACTACATATGGATTGTACTGGGAGAGCGGCTCCGTCGCTCCGGATTCGATTTGCGCGCTAAGCTCATCCGCAACCTCCCTCTGAAGTTCCACCCCTTTTCCCTCATCCCCGGCCATTTGATAAAACATGGCGACGTCGGTTTTCATGCGAAAATCCATGAGATGGATTTTTCGCGGCAGTACCTGTTCCATCCGATCGAACACCGGGAGCATTTCCTTCGGTTTGTTCTTCACGTTTGCCAGATACATCGCGAGGGTCAGGAACGGCTGGCGATAGCTCGAAAGCATCCGCCGCTGATTCTCGTCGAGGGTCACGGTGGAATCCTGCAATCCACGCCAGAGAAATCCAATCGCCGGTAACTGGGAAGGAGCCTGAACGTCTGTGAAGAGATGCGCTCTCGTCTTCTCTTCGTTGACCGAAAGATAGTACCCCTGACGGCGCTCGGGGATCAGCCTGTACGCCATTCCCTGCAGTTCCAGGTAATCCCTCAGACCAATCCTGCTGTCCTCGCCCCCAGCCGTAAGGGCAAAGTAAATGGGACGTTGCCACTGGGATGACCGCACGATGTCGAACACGAGGATGTCCTGAACCCGCAATGCGCTCACATTTCCATATTGAAGCGTCGCCGGCATAACGAAACGCATCGTATCTGCGATTTCGGTGCTCCTGGGATCGTTGTTGTCGGGGGACAGATAACCCTGAGTTGCGAAACGTGGAATCGGAATTGCGATCGTCTGCGTCTTGTAGACCATCGGCTGAATGCCTTCGATCTGATCATCCGGAATGCTTATGGGAACCGGTTTGGCCCCGTACGGGCTGTTGTGTTTCAGTTGCCGGATGTACCAGTCAGTATTGGCGAGGCTCAGGTTCACGATGCGCACATCCCTCCGGATTCCCTCGACATCCTGCAGGTACCACAGCGGAAATGTGTCGTTGTCACCCGCTGTGATCAGAACCGCGTCCTTTTCAACGGACTGAAGCAGATTGTACGAATAGTCCCATGCGAGATAGTGACCAACGCGCGACATCGGCTTCTGGTTTGTTCTGAACATGTTTCCCGGAATGAGAATCATGAGAAGAAAAAACGCGGTGACAAGCACGGGAGCGGCATTCTTGCCCTCGAGACGCTCGCGGAGAAAATCGAAAAACGCGAGCGCACCCATGCCGATCCAGAGACAGAAGCTGAAGACCGAGTACACAAAAAAGTAATCGCGCTCCCTCGGCTGCGGTTCCTGCATATTGAAGTACAGCGCCAGAGCAAATCCCGTGAGGAAGAAGAAGACCGTCATGATGAAGGCCGTTCTGTGGTCTTTCCTCCAATGGTGGTAAAGTCCGATGATGCCAAGGAGGAACGGTATGCCATAGAGCTGCGAGAACCTCACCCCGGCATCCTGCCAATCAGCCTCCTTCCCTATGAAGTTCCATCCCATATAGCGGATGTACATGTGGTTGATCTGGTAGCGCCAGAGATAGTCCAGATCACTGGTGTACTTCTTGAAACTCTCGATCTTGTCGGGTTCAAACGAGAACCTGCGATTCACCAACGGAGTCTCACCGTACTGATCACGCTCGAGGTAGGACACCATCCGTTTCATGTTGCTCGGATCGTTCTCGTTCATGGGGGTATCGGCGTTCGCACGGATGTAGGTTGTAAGGTACGTCGAGTAGCCGAGGACGATAAAAAGGAACGAAAGCGATGCGAGGTTCAGAATCCGGTTGTTTTTCCTGACCGAGGAATATGCGAGGTAGATCGCCGCGACGAGTATTCCGACCGCAACGTAGACCCACAGGGAGCTCTTTATACCGAACACATCGCTGTCAAGCATCGACGGGAGCCATTTGACGATTCCCGGATAAGCCGTGCAGAAAATCAGCGAAGCAACAATTCCGAACTTGATGACGTCCCTGGAAAAGAGGAATTCTCTCAGCGATTTCTCGTAGTGCCGGAAATAGACAAGAAGTATGGCCACGAAGAAACCAAGCAGTCCGTGGATATGGACCCCCGAGGTCAATCCCACAAGAAACGTAATGAGAAGAAGGTACAGCTCGTTGTGCTTTTCGTCCGCTTTCTCATACCAGACGAGAACAAGCCAGATAATGAGAGCCGTGAAAAGCAAACTGATGTTACGGGTTTCCACTTCGATGGAATTGAACCAGAAGGTTGTACTGAATGTCAACGACAGGGCTCCGATGACGCCTGATCCATACAGGACCAACGCTTCCAGATTTGTCGCCGGGAGAGTCCTCCAAAAAAGGACAAGTCGTATGGTGATGAGATAGAGAAGCACCACAACTGCGCAGCTCGCCAGAATGTTGACCAGAATCATCCGGACGGCAATATCGCTCGCCATAGGAATCATTGCGGCCACCCGCATCACCAACACAAGAAGCGGCGATCCGGGAGGATGCTGAACCTGCACGCCGAATGCGGCGGCACAGTGTTCTCCCACGTCCCAGTACACAACGGTGGGAGGCATC
>Ga0154319_1087_pt1 | contig 15691 bp, 8 predicted proteins | sample RifGroA2_FD_117659 | JGI IMG/M metagenome (GOLD analysis project Ga0154319, IMG submission 117659) | Ignavibacteria bacterium GWA2_54_16 | reverse complement strand
TCGATCTTGACACTTCGTTCGAGGCCCGTTCCCCTCCTCCCGTTGTCTCCAAATCAATCACTCATCTCACAACGGAAGGATATCACAATGCCGGTCGAAGGCTTCCTTATTCATGATATATACACGATGAAGGACGCCCTCTCAGTGACGGATGTGGCGTTTTTGCTGGATTTGTCGTAGCTTGATTCGGCAGGAGGAAAACGAACATGAACAATACGCAGCAATTTACAGCAATTATTGAACGCGAGGATGATTCCTATGTGGCTCTCTGCCCTGAGATAGATATAGCCAGTCAAGGGAAGACTGTCGAGGAAGCCCGCCTGAATTTGAAGGAAGCCATCGAGCTGTTTTTTGAAACGGCCTCCCGCCAGGAGATCCAACATCGGCTGCACAATGAGATCTTCATTACGCGGCTCGAGGTAGCCCGTTGGGTAAGCTCCGCATCCTGTCCGGCAAGGAAGTTTGCGCTATTCTCACAAATCATGAGTTCAAGATTGTCCGGCAGCGAGGCAGCCACATCGTGATGCAGAAGAAGACACATGATTCCACTGTCACCGTCATCGCGCCCGATCACAACGAGATCAAACGCGGCACGCTAAAGTCTATCATCCGTCAATCGCAAGTTCCTCCCAGCGACTTCGAAGTGTGATCTCCGCAGATCCGCTGCAACTCCACGTTGACACCTCCTCCCTGGCTTGTTACCCTCCTCCCGTTGTCTCCAGTTCATTTAGCTCCGCCTGAAGGGATACAACATCGCGGGTGACCGTCACCTTGCTGCGCATTGACGTGGGTGCCGGTCACCTATTTGCGCCGAGAAGTGACCGCCACCTCGCGCGGCTGAAGCTTGGATTAGGTGGCGGGCACTTGCACCATGTGCCCGTGCGTGTCAGGAGAAAACTCCTGACACCGGGGACAGTAAGATTCATGTCTTGAAGCTCAATGAGAAGAAAACGAAGCGCGGCAAGCCGGTGGTCTATCGCAGGTGTTTGGAGTTTGGGAACCCGTTCTCAGTGAAGGACAGGAATTGCGGGAATGGTGGGTGTTGAAACGCCTACTGAGGAAAGAGTGGAAAAGCGGCTTAAATACGATGCGGAACGCTCGAAGGGCTGAGGTTTTAACAAAACTTTCTACCTCCCCTCACGCAAGTCGAGATTTCGGTCATCGCTTCTTGCGGCTGCGCGAGGTCGCAGCTCTTGGCACCGGCAGGACCATCTTCTTGCCATTCACCCACGGGCCGCGGGGGTTCGTCCTGAGCTGGTCGGCTATCAAAGCCTTTGCTGCAGCCTCGCGAGGTGTAAGCGAGAAACGTTTGATGGGATTCGCCATGCCGTTGCTCTGTTCTTTGGGAAGCGTGCTTGTTTTTACCGGCTACCTGCCATGCTTCAAAAACCACAGGTTTGCTGATGAGCTGAAAGTATCGAAAAACAAGTGGAGCTTTCGACAGTTTATTCGACAGCCTTTTCTGCTGTCTAGGGTAACTGTAAGATACGGTGATTAGGAAGAAGAAACAAGAATCGAATCTGCCGGCCCTGCGCGTCCTTGATAATACCCTATCACTTCGGTATGTTTGGTCGTCGGCAACCGCCAAACGAAGGAAGGACGAATGCACAATCGGCGCGCTTCAATGATCTGGGTCGTACGCGGATTGGCGACCTGTTTTGTCTTCTGGAGTCTCGCGTTTATTTACAGGTCATCGGCAATCGCCATCGACGGAAAACGGTACTTCTGCCTCTTTGATGACGCGATGATTTCCATGCGCTATGCGTGGAACTTCTCCAGCGGGGCCGGACTCGTATGGAATGCAGGCGAGCGGATCGAAGGCTACTCGAATTTCCTCATGACACTCGTGATGTCCGTCGCTACTCTGATTTTCGACAAATCCTCCGCTGCACTTGCCATCCAGGTTCTCGGCATCGTGGTCGCCATTGCCATTGCCTTTCGAGCCATGCAAATCGCAAACCTCCTCGTCAGCAGCGATTCCGCACACCGCCATTCTATTCTCATCCTCTCGTTCGTTTGCGCTCTCGGATATTACCCCCTCGCCTTTTGGACATTGATGGGCATGGAGACAGGACTCCTTGCATTCTTGTTGCTCAGCGGGGTCTATTTCGCCTTGAAGCACACCCAGACAAACGAGCCGGGTCAACTGCTCCTGACTGCAATCTCGCTCGGTCTGGCATTCCTCACCCGACCGGATAGCCTGATCTTCACGGTCATCATATTCTCTTACGTGGCAGTGGAATCGTCCGGTTCTCGCGGAGTGAAGTCGGCCATCTCACAGATGGTGACTCCCTTGATCGTGTACCTGATCTTTCTGGGAGGTCAGGAAGCGTTCCGATGGGCGTATTATGGGGACCTCTTGCCAAACACGTACTACCTGAAACTCACGGGGATGTCAAGCCTGATGCGAATCCGGAATGGCTTCGGCTTCGTGACCCCTTTCCTGCTGACGATTGCCTTTCCCTTGATTGTTGTGATCGTCGACCTGATGCTCAACTTCCATAAGCGAACATTATTCCTTCTCGTCCTCGTACTCGCTGCAATTTTCTACCAAATCTGGATCGGAGGGGATCCCTGGACTTACTGGCGTCTCATCGCTCCCGTGATGCCGATTCTCTTTCTGTTGTTCGTGAAGGCCGTATTCTCCATGACCTCCTACTTCAGCGGCGCAGCTTCGTATGCCCGAGCCGCGATCGCCAGACCGATCATGCCTCCGCGATTCGTCCTGGAAGCGGTGATTGCGGTAACCTTCGTCGCCCTGATCCTCGCGAATTCGGGCTTCATGCAGGAAATCTACTTCATCGCCCGGCCATACACGGCAGTAGACAACGAATCCTGCATCAATACGGCAATCGCACTGAATGAATTAACAACCGAAAAAGCAACCGTCGGGGTAACGAGCGCCGGGACTATTCCCTACTACACGGGGAAGGCGGCGATTGACTTCCTGGGAAAGAATGATGCGTATGTCGCCCGGTTATCACCCGACGTTTCCGGCAGGGCTGCCTGGAACGGCATGGAAAGCGTTCCCGGCCACAACAAGTTTGATCTCAACTACTCAATCAAGGTTCTGAGACCCACGTATGTCCAGGTCGTGGGCTGGCTCGGGCAGGACCTCAGTGCGTGGTCAGAGACCCACTACGAGAAGATAACTTACAAAGGAACCTCTCTGCGGCTTCTGAGAAACTCGGATGCGGTGAGGTGGGAACGGATACATCCAATCGCGGATACGGCGCGGTCATCCATCCTCAACTAAGACCCGAAAGATAAAGACCCTTCCTGCAAAGCGGCAGATTCAAAAGGGTTTGACATACTCACAGCAGGTCTGTATCTTATCTCTCGACAGCACAGTGCCAATGCTCGATCAGGCATTTGCCCGGAAGGGACAATTCAAAAGATTGTCCCTTTTTTTGTTCATATCCACCGAGCTCAGTTCTTCTGCGGATGCACAGGGCCGAAAGCGAAGTAGTCCGTCTACGGGCTGGGATGTAACGCGAAGGGAGAGGCAGCCTCAATTGGTCAAGGCACTGTGCTGTCATCACAGCGTCGGGAATCCGGCACACGGGATCGAGCCCCGTCCTCTCCGCGGTCAGCTCCGCCGTCAGGACTTTTTCTGTCCTGACGGTACTTCGGCAACATTACAATCGCGTGGGTGTCGGGAGGAAACTCCCGACACCGGCGCAGAATGGCCCGGCAGCGAGGCAGCCACATCGTGATGCAGAAGAAGACACACGATTCCACTATCACCGTCATCGTGCCTGATCACAACGAGATCAAGCGCGGCACGCTCAAGTCGATCATACGTCAATCTCAAGTCCCTCCCAGCGTCTTCGAAGTGTGATCTCCGCAAATCCGCTGCTGCTCCACATTGACACCTCATGCCGGGCCTGTTACACTCCTACCGTTGTTTCCAGTTCATTTAGCTCCGCCTGAAGGGATGCAACATCGCGGGTGACCGTCACCTCGCTGCGCATTGACGTGGGTGCCGGTCACCTATTTGCGCCGAGACGTGACCGCCACCTTGCAAGACTTGGGCCCGGATTAGGTTGCGGGCACTTGCACTATTGCCCTCACTTCGCAATCATCGACCTCCGCCGTGAGGACTTCCTCCTTCCTGACGGTATTCTGTGCGGATCGCGAGTTTGTAGTTGTCGGCAGGAAACTCCTGGAACCGCAATGAATCACTTCACCGCGTTTTCACATTGATTGCAGACTCGCGCTATGCTATCTTCAAGAGCGAGCCAATCATTCTCAATCAATGCTGGAGGCACCGAAGTGCGGAAGATTATTATTATGGCTGTAACCCTTGTTGTTTGCTGCGTTCTCCTGCAATCCGACCAGAGTTACGCGGCGGGGAAGCACTCCAATGACCGGCAAGTCCGCCCTCTCCCGAAGGGCGTCAGCGTCTATCAGCTCGACAACGGCATGAAGGTGCTCCTTATCGAGAATCCGGCGCTCCCGATGGTGGGCGTCAACGTGGTAGTCAAAGTGGGATCTGCGTACGAGACTTTTTCGACCAGCGGAATGAGTCACATGCTCGAGCATCTCCTCTTTAATGGGACGACAACCCGATCTCAAAAGCAACTTTACGACGATGTCGACCGCATAGGCGGCTACAACAACGCAACGACCGCGGAATATTATACGAACTACATGATGGTCACGCCGGCGGAGAACATCAGGAAAGGGATGGAGATTCAGGCCGATATGTTGTTCCGCTCCACGCTGCCCTCGGACAAGTTTGAGAAAGAGAAGGGAATTGTCCTGGAGGAAATCTCCAAGAGCCTCGCTGACCCCCAGGAACAGCTCGAGCGAAATACGCTGTCGATGCTCTATCAGGGCCATGCCCTTTCACTGCCGACGCTCGGCACGTACTCGACTATCCAGGCCCTCTCCCGCGACGACGTGAACACCTTCTACAAGAACAATTATGTGCCGAACAACATGATCCTCAGCGTCATCGGCAAATTCCGGACAAGCGCGATGCTCGCGCTTATAAAAGAGATCTACGGCAAGGCGAGTCCCGGACAGGTGCGCCGGGCGTCGGATCCCGAGTGGGCGACCGGATTTCAACGCCCGCAGGAAGCAGCTCCCGGGATCACTGTCGAGCACCGGCAGTATGATGGAGACGATTTTGTAATGAGAGTTTTCTACGCGCTCCCTTCCGGCAGGCCGCAGGAGTTCATGCAGCTCCTTACCTACGTCACCGAGAAAGCCAAAGAGCGCCTACAGGCTTCATTGAAAACGAGATTCCATCAGAGCGTGAAATCCCTCAAGATTACCACAAGGCTGTCACCGTTCAGCGATTTCCTCGAGGCAACGCTCATTCTGAAAACGCGTGTTGATGAGGATTCACTCCTGAGCGCGCTGACGAGCGAGCTCTCCGGACTCAGTTTCGACCTGCCGGCCGAGACGGTGGCTGCAGAGCTGACGAAGACGCGGACGGAGTTCGCGAGGAACATCGAGAAACCCCACATGTTCGGGATTTACAATGCCGACGCTTTGGCCAAGGAAGGAATCGAGGCTGTACTTTCGGCCTACGGGCGGGATAATCTCACCGATGCAGCGAAGGATCTGGCGGGACTGAAGCTGGGTCCGCATCCTTTTGTGCTCGTTCAGTCTCCGGCCGCGAAGAAAGACACTTCCCGCATGGACGCTTCGGGATCCGCGGAGCAGTTCAAGAATGACGCCTCAGGCAAGAACCTGATCGTCGCTCAAAACGATGCGAACAGGCTATTGGCGATTCACTATCTGGTGAAGCACAAAGCGGCGTTCGAGTTCAAATACGGAAAGGACGCATCGAAGATCCTTCACGAATGCCTCAACGACAGGCTTAAATCGGACGCGAATCAGAAAGCAAGCGGCCGCTTCGGCTTCAGCTTCACCGTCAACGATAATCCGTTTATCCCGATGGATGATATCTACCTTCATCCGGATTTCGGGTATATCCGTGTCGAAGGATTAGCAGACGACGTTCCGGGAGCTATCGCCTACCTCAATAGTCAATTCAAAGACTTTGTTCCGACGGAAGACGAGTTCAAGCGGGCGGTCGAGAAATTCAAAGGAAACGAAGCGATGATGATGGGGGGAGACAAATCGAGGAAGCTTTTCGACGCACTTCGGGATTCCGTATTGTACGAGCGTAATCTCTATGCGGGAGGACCCTCAATACTGACGTACCAGAATATCATCGCGTTCGCGAAGGAGTATTTCACCCTCTCCAACATGATTATTTCAATTGTCTCCCCCTCTGCTCCCGAGAGCATCGATCTCCAGTTCAACCAGGCTGGCTTCTCTCCCGTGGCCGGCGAGCCACCAGTCTACACACCGACATTGCTCCTGCCGGCGAAAGCCGGGAGCATCGAGAGAACGATCGGCGGCGAAAGGTCGTACGTTTTCTGGGGATTCGTCCGGGCCATAGACCCGAATGATGCACCGGTTCTTCAGGCCCTCTCGCTCATTTTGTCGGAGCGGATTGTTTTCGATATCCGCGAGAAGCAGGGAATGGCGTACAATATCAGTGCGGGCATCGATGTCATCAAGGACAAGGCGCTCTTCTTCGTTTCACAAGGCACACGGCCGCAGAATGTCGGCGTACTCATGCCTCAATATCCTCGCTTCTTCCAGGCGGGCAGTCTCGACTCGCTGAAGCAAGACGACCTGGAAAAGGCGGTCAATATGTACCTCGGACGCATGATGTTCCGTCGGCTCTCGAGCATCAATCAGGCGTACTACCTCGGGTATTCTGCCTATTTCTTCAATGACTTCACATACGATGCGCGATTTCTTGACCGGCTGCGGAACGTCAGGCTGGGAGATGTGAAAGCGGCAGCGAAGAAGTACATGCAGGTCACCAATCCGCAGGCGATCATCGTCCGATGACGCTTTCCTGATCGATCCCCGCCCTATCGGAGCTCGTAGGCGTCAGGAGCAAATGCCGTATTGTGGCATCTCCCGCACTTTGCCTGCTCGCCGTTGTAGTTCTTCGAGGGCAGGCGGGGGATCCCGCTCAGTGGCGGGATCCTGAAATGCGGGACCGATTCGCGGGACTCCTGACGCCGGCATTCATCCCATCCACCGTCAGGACTTTCTTGTTTAACCCGAAGCTGTTTTTCGGGGTCCGCCGAGCTGTTTGGCGGAGGTCCTGACGGTGCTAGACCACAACGACATTCCGTGAGTGTCGGGAGCAAACTCCCGACACCGGCTCTGTTTACCTGAGCCCCGGTTACGTGGCGGACACTCGACGGCTACCGATTACTGAAGATCTTCTAGCACGGCGAGTTTCTCTTTCGCGATCGTGTTCATTCCGCCGTCAGGACTTTCGTCCTGACGGAAACGAATCCGGGATGTCAACACGCCGCGACGAGACCTGGTACTTCAACGTGCATAAACCGCAAACCGTTTTTCCTTAGATCTCGAAAAGAAACCCCTTAGTATTGGAAGCCAGGACTCGACTTTAGAGTCACCAGGCAGTGATGGTGTCGCCAGAAGACCACCGCGCCGAATTACTTCCCTTGCGGATGATTGGAGAAACGGGATGGGCCGAAGGGGTCGCTCGATGTTTGCCAAGGAAGGCCACACGTTCTTCGTCACGACGACGGTGGTCGAGTTCGCACCGATCTTTTCGTGCGGCGAACAATATTATGACATCCTCGTTGGAGCTCTACGCTACGTTCTGCGGGAACATCGCGCGCCCCTTCTGGCATACGTCCTCATGCCCAATCACATTCACCTCATTCCAGCTATGCCCGTGGGTGAGAGCCTCTCGGATCTCATGAGAGACTTCAAGAAATTCACGTCAACCAAGATTCGCATACAACTTCAGCGAGAGAGGCAGAGTGGCTTCGTTGAAATACTGCGCAGAAACGCGGAACAAGTGGAGCGGAAGAAGCAACAGAGGTTCAAACTTTGGATGGACAGATTTGACGACATCGTGATCCACGATGATGCCATGCTTGTGACTAAGGTCGAGTACATACACAACAATCCGGTCAAGGCCGGGCTCGTATCCGCCCCCGAGGAGTGGTATTACTCCAGCGCCGCAGACTACTTAGGGATTCGATCTGGTCCATTACAGGTCGCCACAGACTGGTATCGGCTATGATCTCGAACAATGGCGACCGCCCGCACGTTGGGACCCCGGGCAAGCCCGTAGGCGTCGGGAGCAAATGCCGTGTTGTGGCATCCCGATTCGCGGGACTCCTGACGCCGGCATTCATTCCATCCGCCGTCAGGACTTTCTTGTTTACCCCGAAGCTGTTTTTCGGGGTCCGCCGAGCTGTTTGGCGGAGGTCCTGACGGTACAGGACCACAACGACATTCCGTGGGTGTCGGGAGCAAACTCCCGACACCGGCAATTGACCTCACTGAAGCCTTTCCAGCGCTGCGAGTTTTTCCTTCGCAATCGTGTTTTGAGGTTCGAGCTCCATGATCCTACGGAGCACGTTCCGGGCCGGCCACGTCCTCCTCTTGAGCTCGTACGTTTGGGCCAGCACCTCGAGAGCACGCACATTCCGCTCTTCCACAGCGACAACTCGCAGCGCGTACTCAATAGCGAGATCGTTCAGACCCATCACCGCGTAGGTCTTCGCAAGTTCGAATTCGTACTTCGCCCGCATGGCGGAATTCTTCGACAAGCCGGCGGAGTCTGTCAATGAAAGGATTTGCCTCACCGGCTTCAGCATGGGATGTGGAGGAGATATCTTTTCTACGAGAAAGAGATACGATTTCGCTCCCGCCAGGTCATTCTGCTCCAAAGCGTAGTACAGTCCAAAAATCATCGCGGGCGAAAAAGTGGAGTCGGCATCGAGGCACCGTTTGAGAACGTCTCGTGCATAATCGCGGAAACCGATATCCCAGTAGTTTGCGGAGATTCGATGGAGGATCCGCGCCTTTTCAGCGGGGACAGAATCTCGTTCCGCCTGCTGGAATTCTCTGATCAGGATCGAGTGGAAACGGGCATCCATGAGATACTGCCCCGCCTGCTGTTCGTATGCGAAGCGTGAGAAATACGAAAGTGCGCCATCAAATTGTCCGCCGAATGACAACGCAATCCCGCGGTACAATGCCAGGTAAGCTGAACCACGCGACACCTCCGTCAGCACGCTGAACGTGTTAAACGCCTGCTTCGCGCGATGATCCTCGAGAGCACGAACGCCCTCGGCAAATAGCCCGCGCGCGGTCGCTTCGCGCTGATCGACGACCATTGTCGGTATCTCAGCACTTCGGACGGTTTGGCCCTGTGCCACCGATGGACCTGCCTCCCGGTCGATGACCTGAATGACTTCATAGTTCCCGGCGCGGAAAACCGGATGGAACTCGAATCTCTTCGATTTCAGCATCTGAAACTCGAATTCTCGAATCCCGGGGTACATCACGAAACTCACGATGAAACCGATGTCGTAGTCGCGCAACACAGCCTCGAACAGGGAAAACGAAATGGAGGGCTCACTGTCCAGGACCTTCCTCCCCTTCAGCCAGAAGGAAAGCTCTTTCCAACGTGCCATCACCATGGTCGAAGAGTCGGAATGCTCAGCGATCCATCGCCCCGCGAGCGAAGCAGGGCGCATGTACAACTCCGGCGTCTTCAAAGGCGGATTATAAGCTTGAGAAGGATTCTCCGTTCGCAGGAGGTACATTCTTCCGTGGACAACGGAATCCGTGAACCAGGTCACCGTCGGGAGAGCACAGAGAAGGCAGAGAGCAAGTCCGGCGTACTTCAGCCAGGCGACTCCGCCCCACCGCGCTTTCCATCGAAGATACAAGTCATTGCCGCCCACGACGAGAAAATAGAGTGCGGGGACAAGCACAGGATACAGGAACCGGACATCGTTGATCGGGTAGAGGAGAAGCAGCGCCATGTAAAACAGAAAGAACAGTCCGATCAGGAGTGAATTTCGATCACGCCACTTCAGCACGACTCCCCAACCGAGCAGACCGTACTGCACCAGTATGAGCGGATACTGTGCGTACGCGAGAATCTTCGACATTACCGCCATACCGGCATCGGAATCGAGCACGACCGGAAATGAGCGGGTGAGAAATTGGGGATAAAGGAAAATCCCTTTGGCCATGGTCGCGTAAACAACGATGTTGATCCGTATGCGCGCCCAGAATTCCTCCGAGAGGCTCGATTCCTCAGGTGTGATCGAATGTTTCAGAAACAGTTTTACATTCCGCAGGGGAGGGTTTTCGATCCCGGCGATATACACTTCGTTGCGATAGTACCAGCCCAGGTAGAAGAGAACCGGTACGGAACAGACAAGGAGCAAGGCAAAGTACCTTTTCCTCAGGAAGAGGTAGATTGCCGAGCCGGCGAGAAGCGTCAAACCGACTTCGCGCAAGAACACAGCCGCGGTAAGCGTCAAAGCGAATCCCCAGGCCAGGCGCTTGCTCTCAGGATCAGATTCCAATCGTTCAGCGAGGATCGCAAGCGCCACGACGGCTGCGGTGAACGGAATATCCGAGAGAATCTGGCTCGACAACACCAGGGTGAGGGCATTGAAAGCGAGCAGGAAAGAACCGATCAACGCAATCCAGGGTCCCACCTGACGGCCAACCCAGACGAAGAACAAAATGATCAGAAGTGCTGCGGAGAGAATCGTCAGAATCTTGGCGGGAACGACGATATGAGTGAAGATCCAGCCTAGGGGTGCGAGCAAAATCGGGTAGAGCGGAGCGTGAACGACATAACGCGTAGACTCGGGAGAGGTCGCATCATGGAAACCGTCGAAGGACGCGAGGGATTGAGCCCAGATGATGTATCGGGCGCTGTCGGGAGTGTAGAGGATACAGTCATTGACAATCCAGAGAGAGAACGCGAGAAATATCGCACACAGCAGCCATAGCCGCTTGTCACGGAGGAGCTCCCGGCGGGAACGGCCGACGGGATCAGCTGAAGCCGTGGCATCGATATGATTTGCAGTTTCGTTCACGAGGCGAGAACCTACATGCGCTTTTTGAGCCGTTGCAGCTTCTCAATGGCCACACTGTCGTCAGGTTTGATCCTCGTCAACTTCTCAAGGACGTGGACGGCCGGAGACACTCTGTCTTTGATATCGTAGGCCTCCGCAAGCAACTGAAGAGCGCCAACGTTCACTGAGTCTCTCTCAAGGATTGAAAACGACTCGTCGATCGTGGCATCCACCAGTCCGAGTTGGGCATAGCCCTTGGCCAATCGCAGCTGGTACGTGATGCGCTGAGGGACGGTTTTTGCTGCCCGTGCAGAATCCATCGCTTCGAAGACCGTTTGGATCGTGCTGATGATCGCGTGGGTTGGACTTGCGGACTTCAGGCGGCCAAAGAACTGTTTCGCGCGCACGGTGTCTCCGCGCTGAAGCGAATAGTACATTCCGAAAATCAACGACGGGGCAAACGTCTGATATTCCTTCAACGATCTCCCGAGAAGCTGCAGCGAGAATTCGCGGAATCCAAGATCCCAGAACACGGACGAGACACGCTGGTAGATTCCCGCCCTCTCCGCCGGCGAACTCTCGCTTTCGGCTTTTTCAAGATTCTTGACCAGAACGGCATGGGACTGGGCGTGAATAATGAACGCTCCCGCCTGAAGCTGCTGCCTCAATTGCCGATAGAGTTGAAGCGCGGCCTTGTACTGCCCCCCGATTTCAAGCGAGATTCCGCAGAACAATCCGATATATCCGGACCCCGACGTTTCGAGAAGCGCAGAAAAAATATGAAGAGCTTCCGCCGGCCGGCCGGCCTCGAGCTCCTGAACTCCCTTCGCGAAGAACTTGCGGGCATCCTGGTCCTTCGGAGGCACCAGGTCCTGCGCGACCTCCGGATCAACTGAAGGACCCGAACCCCAAACACTTCTGGCTTCAGAGAGCTTTCTTACCTGGATAACTTCCAACCGGGCGGCGCGGTAGACGGTCGTCAGCGAGTACCTCTTTGTTTGGAGCATTTGAAACTCATACTCGCGTATCCCGGGCTCCGAAACGAAAGTGACAATGTAACCGATGTTGTAGTCACGGAGATACGAGTCAAATAATGTGAGAGAGAGAAGATGGTCGGTAAGGACGAGTTTCCTGCCGTCAAGCCAAAGTGCAATTTCGCCCCACCTCGACAGAACAGTCGTCGAACGATCGGAATGCTTCGCAATCCACTCCCCGACCTGTCTGCTCGGATCATTGCTGTCGTGACGATACCCCTTGTTCCCCTCCACATAACCGTACGCCCAAACGACATTCGGAATCGCAACCAGAAAAAGAATGACAGCGGCAAATGCCAGTGCGAGCCTCCTCCGCTGGACCCTTGTCGAAAGCCGCTGCGAAAGATCACGTCCGCCCAGGATACAGAAATGAATCATCAGCACCATCATCGGCACCAGGAATCGAAGGTCATTGATGGGGTACAGGAGTACGACGGTCATGTAGAAGAAAGAAAAGAGAAGGATAAGCGGAGTCGTCTTGTTCTGTCGCCATCCTGCAAATACTCCCCACCCGAACAGCCCGTACTGGAGGACAATGAGAGGATACTGCGCAACCTGGAGGACCCTGTTCATGGCCTCCATCAGCGGTCCTGATATGGAGACCGCGCTATACGATTGGGAAAGGAATTGCGGAAAGAGGATCAATCCCCTCGCCCAGTCGAGGTACACCGCCGCGTTCGCTTCGATTCTTCCAAGGAACTCCCGCAGAATGCTGTCTCCGTCAGCCGTAAAGTAGTGCCCCATGAGGAGCTTCATGTTGCGTATCGGCGGATTCTCGAGTCCACCATAGTATACTTCGTTTCGAAAATACCAAAGCAGATAGAACAGCATCGGGATCGTGAACACCAGCAAAAGGCGGCGGTATTGTTTCGTCAGAACGAGGTAGGCTATCGCACCCATGAGGAGCGTGAGACCGATTTCACGCATGAATATCCCGACGGTAAGAACGGCAACAAGCCACCAGGCCCACCGATCTTCATCCGGATGTTCGGCCATTTTTTCAGCCAGCATGAAGAAGACAAGAACGAATGCAATAAACGGTATGTCAGAGAGAACGTGGTCAGCAAAGAGTATGGTGAGCGGGTTGAGGGCCAGGAATAACGTGCCAATGAGTGCTCCCCCGCTCCCTCCCCGCTTCGCGGTCCAGAGGAAGAACAGTATCAACAAAGCGACACCGCACATGAGAGTCAAGACTTTTGCAGGGATGACGATATCGCTGAACAACCACCCAAGCGGCGCGAGCATGATCGGATAGAACGGCGCATGAACGACATAGCGGACGGGCTCGGGGCCTGACGAATTGGTGAATCCGTCAAACGATGCGAGCGACTTGGCCCAGAGGACGTACCTCGCCGAGTCGGGCGAGTACATCATTTTCTCGTTCAGGCCCAGCACACCGATAGCGAGAAAACCGGCGCATATCAGCCACAAGGGAACAGTGGAAAACCGCCGAAGGAGCGGCACTCCCGGGATCGACGGAGAATCGTCTCTCTTCTCCTCAAGTGTCGGTTCATTCGATTGGTGCACGTTGTCGGTACTCCCTTCTTCGTCAGCGGTTATTTTCGTTTGCTCAGAAGATCGGCGCGCACACTCTGTGCATCAGCCGAACCAGGATCGGCACGCAACGCTCGCTCAGTCTCGTCGAACGCTTCCTCGGGAAGGTCCATCTTCTCGTATTCATTCGCGAGGAGCAGATGGAGTCTGCATTGCTCTGCGGGTGCGGCTGCGCGCCTAAGGTCACCATGAATACGGGCCATCGCCGTGAAACTCCGGACAACCGCATTGGCGCTGTCGATCCCCCGCAGCCGCGCCAGATAGACTCCGGCGGCGGCAGTATCGCCAAGCTGGATTCCCCAATGCCAGCCCCAGAGAAGCCCGACAAAGTGGTTCGGATCGCGATTCAGCAATTCCTTCACAAGCCCGTATGCTTGTCTGCCGTACCCGAGACTCCAGACTGTTCTTGCAGCATCGTACAGCCTGTCGGACGATCCGGGATTGTCCGGGGCAGAGCGAACCCGCTTCAGCTCGTTCATCGCGTAGAGGAATACCCGTGCCGGAGGAATAAACGACGTCGCGCTGGGCGAGGCATAAAGGCGTGGAAGTTCCCGGACTGCCTCCAACGAATCTCCTGCCAATGCATGGGTGGCAAGAATATAGAATGTGATTTCTGATTGACGGTCGTACTGTTCCCGCGCCTTCGTGAAGAAAGAAAGCGCATCGGGGTATCTTTCTGAGCGAAGCGAGAGACGGCCGAGCTGCATCAGGTCACTTGCCCGTGTCGTAGACAACGTCAGGGTCTGAGTCCGGGGTGCAATCGCAGGCTCACGCAGACGGGAATTGACTTTGTAGAGTTTCAGCCCGGCGACGCTGTCGATCATCTCAAGCCGGAAACGGCTCGACGCCGACAGAGAGACCTCGAAGGTCTCGACATTGCCGTATGATTCGGCGGCGATGAGGTATGATATGCTGTAGGTCCGAAGCATGCTCTCGAGCATTGGCAGCGGCACGCCTCGATTCACCTCGAGGAACTTGAACTGCGGGGCATAAGGAACGATTTCCTTCTCAGAGCATGCGATCGCGGCAGAGTCATCGACATGTTTCCCGACCAGCTTGCCCATCTCCGACCAGGGTGTGGCAAAGTAGTTTGAGGAGGCGTCATCGGCTGTGCTCGTGCGCCAGAATTCCGTCGGCGCCCAGCGGTACGAAAGGTTCGTCCGCAGGATCTCGTAACAACAAAGCAGGTTTGGCACCGAAATCAGAAGGAGGATTGTCCCGGCGACCCAGAGCGGCGCTCTTTTTCCCTGCCCGGCCAGCGCGGATCGCAAGGCCTCGACCACCCGGACGATATAGAAGAGGACCACGGGGAGAAGCGGAAGCTGGAATCGAATATCGTGGACAGGATAAAACAGGATGATCAGGGTGTAAAACACCAGGAACAGGAAACGCAGCGACGAAGTCCGGCTGCTCCGGAGATCGATCACGATACCTGCCAGCACCAGGGCGAGAATCGACAACGCAATCGCAATATTCATGTTCGCAATGAGTCCGGAAACTCCCGCGAACGCCGGGCCGGGCGAAACCATGAGGTTCATCGGAAAACGATAGAACAAGGAGCCTCCGGTTTCACCAAAGTATCCGTTGAGGTTGATCGTCGCACGCGTAAGCAGCTCGCTCGCGAGAGATGCGTCCGGAGGAGTGACGAAATGCCCAAAGAAGAACTTCAGGTTTGGCGCCTGGTTATCCGCCGGGATACCGACCAGCACGGTATTGCGCAGCGTCCAGATCCCGAAGAGCACTCCGGCTGCGACCAACACGATGACAAGATCTTTGTACCGCTTTCTGAAAAGATATGATACGGCAAAGGCAGCGACAAGGGAGATCCCGATTTCGCGCAGAAGCATGATAACCGAGAGAATCGCGATGAGCAAAATCCTGTGCTTCCTCGCGGCGTCTCCTGATTCGATCCTCTCCGCGAGGAGGAACGAAGAGAGCACAAGTGCAATGAAAGCGGCCTCCGTGAGCACCTCGGTCGAGATCACCAGCATCAAAGGATTCACAGCAAGAAAAATCACGGCCGCGAGAGCGACCGAAGGATCGGCAAACCGGAGGAGCCACCGGTACAGGAGCATCAGTCCGAGTGCTCCCCAGAGCAGCGTCCAGATTTTGGCAGCCACCAACGACATCGGAAAGACGAGGAGAACAGGAGCGAGAAACACAGCATAGAACGGCGCGTTGACGATGTAG
>Ga0154319_1083_pt1 | contig 15810 bp, 12 predicted proteins | sample RifGroA2_FD_117659 | JGI IMG/M metagenome (GOLD analysis project Ga0154319, IMG submission 117659) | Ignavibacteria bacterium GWA2_54_16 | reverse complement strand
AGTTTTGTAGCGCAGATTCACACCGCACGCACCGATCGAGCCATTGAATCATAGGACCATCTAACCAATTTCCGCCGTCTTGTCCGCCATCTTTGTGGCGGAAGGCGGATGGGCCTTTGGCCCAAACCATTTAACCTGTTAACCGATCACCCAACCACCCAACCACCATGACTCCCCCATATCGCACTCTCCCTCACATGTTCGAAGAAAGTGTCGCGCGCTTTGCCTCCAATATCATGATGTGGGAAAAACGGGGGGAGAGCTACGAAGGTGCGACCTACAGCGAGATACGAAGGAGCGTCCACGAGTGTGCTGCCGGGTTGATGGATATGGGGATCAGGAAGGGCGATCGGCTTGCGCTGATCTCTGAAGGGCGCAACGACTGGGTGATATCGGAATTGGGGATTCTCTATGCGGGAGCGATCAACGTTCCGCTTTCCGTGAAGATTGAAGAGTTGTCCGATCTAAGGTTCCGGCTTGCCCACTCAGGGTGTCGTGCTCTCATCGTCTCCGGCTTGCAGGCCGGAAAAATTCGCCAGGTGAAGCGCGACCTTCCCGAGCTGGAGACTATCGTGGTCCTGGATGGAGATGTGCAACGCGACCAGGACGAGATTCCATTCGCGGAAGTATTGGAGATGGGGAAGAAATTCCTCAAGTTCCACCGCGATGAGTTCGAGACACGCTGGACATCGGTTCACGAGAATGATCCTGCCAATATCTGCTATACATCCGGGACGACGGCCGATCCGAAGGGGATCATCCTGACACACCGCAACTATACGGCGAATGTCGAGCAGGCCTCGGCGACCCTGCCGATCCCGGAGTGGTACATGTCGTTGCTCCTTCTTCCGTGGGATCACGCTTTTGCTCATACGGCAGGCGTTTACACGCTGATGAAGAACGGGGCAAGCATGGCTTCCGTCAAGCAAGGGAAAACCCCGCTCGAAACGCTGAAGAACGTTCCCGGCAACATTCGAGAGACCCGTCCGACGTTCCTCATGAGCGTTCCTGCACTCGCAAAGAATTTCCGAAAGAACATCGAGAATGGGATTCGCGAAAAGGGACCGGCGATTGAAAAGCTCTTCAGGAAAGCTCTGGATCTCGCGTACGCGTACAATGGCATCGGATGGGACCGCGGCAAGAACGCGTCCCTCACCATGAAGCTTCAGTATAAGTTCTTTGATTTTCTCATCTTCCGGAAAATTCGTGCAAACTTCGGCGGAAGGCTGGAATTCTTCATCGGCGGCGGGGCGCTTCTCGATATAGAGCTTCAGCGCTTCTTCTATGCCATCGGCATCCCGATGTATCAGGGATACGGACTCACCGAGGCCGCGCCGATAATCTCCGACAACGTCCCGGCTCGTCACAAGCTTGGATCTTCCGGGTCCATCATTCCGAACCTGGAAGTGAAGATCTGCGACGAAGAGGGAAAGGAACTCCCGATCGGCCGGCACGGCGAAATTGTGGTGAGAGGTGAAAACGTGATGGCGGGGTACTGGAAGAATGAAAGGGCCACACGTGAGGCGTTGCGGGACGGATGGCTCTTCACCGGTGATCTCGGGTATCTGGACGGCGACAATTTCCTGTATGTCCTTGGTCGTGCAAAGAGTCTTCTCATCGCTCATGACGGGGAAAAATACAGTCCGGAGGGGATTGAAGAAGCGATCGTCGGAAACTCGCGCTCGATCGACCAGATGATGCTCTTCAACGAGCAGTCGCCTTTCACGATAGCCCTTGTGGTTCCGAACAAGGAAGTGCTGTTGCAGCATCTGAAGGAGAAGAACCTCTCGACAGCGAGCGACGAGGGGCAGGAAGCCGCTTTGAAGTTCATCGAAAAAGATATTGCGCAGTTCAAGCCCGGCGGTATCTTTGCCGGAGAATTTCCCGAGCGTTGGCTTCCCTCCGCCGTCGCGGTGCTCGGCGAAGGATTTACCGAACAGAATCACTTTCTCAACAGCACGCTAAAGATGGTCCGCGGCAAGATAACGGAATTCTATCGCGACCGGATCGATTTCATATTCACTCCGCAGGGTAAAGATATCTGCAATGCCCAGAATCGGGTGATTATCAAGCGTCTGGGTTAGATTGTAGTAGGAAGTCTGGCCGATTAGTGGTATATTGAAAGTGCCGTCAAGGACGGCAACCGCATCCGTGCTTCGGCATCGGAAGCGGATCACGAGACTCGCTCTCTGATGACAAGAAGCTAAAGCTTTGTAGGGAATATCCGCCAGGAACACGCTCCATTGAGTGCCTCCAGCTGATGTTGGATTTCGCAGTCTGCCCCGCCTCAAAGCGGCGGGATGCAAAAGACGCACAATCCACATTCCACAATCCGCATTCCTCTTACATCCTTCGCAGCGCGTTTCAAAACTTCTTCTACTCATTCAAAGGTTTTTCTATGCCATTTTCAAAACTTGGTCTTTCAGACCAGCTCGTGCAAGGTATTCTTGCGACGGGTTACACCGCACCCACCGAAATTCAAACACGCGCGATCCCTCTGGCCGTTGCAGGCCGGGATATCATAGGATGTGCTCAGACGGGGACAGGGAAGACTGCAGCGTTTGTGCTTCCCCTGCTCAATCATCTTTCGAAGCATGTGCCTCACCACGGCACTCGTCGTGTGAAGGCGCTGGTGCTTACACCGACGCGGGAGCTGGCGCAGCAGGTCGATGATTTCGTCACAAGCTACGGCCGGTTTACGCAGCTGCAGAGCATCGCTGTGTTCGGCGGCGTCAACATGGACAATCAGATCAAAAGGCTCCGGCGCGGCGTCGATGTCGTGATCGCCACTCCAGGCCGCCTCATCGATCATCTCAATCGTAAGACGATCGATCTTTCCCATGTGGAGGTTCTCGTCCTCGATGAAGCCGATCGCATGTTCGACATGGGATTTATCAACGACGTTCGCTTGATCGTCGGCCGTGTTCCGGCGAAAAGGCAAACGCTGCTGTTCTCTGCGACCATGTCGAAAGAGGTGCGGGCTCTCGTCGCTTCAATCCAGCATAATCCCGAACTCATCGAGGTCGGCGAGCAGCAGCGACCGGTAGAGGCAATTCGACAGCAGTTTTTCACCGTGGAGCAGGACCTCAAACTGAAACTCCTGCTCTACATTCTCAAGAACGAAACGATGGACAGTGTCCTCGTCTTTTCGCGCACAAAACATGGTGCCGACAAGATCTCTCGCCGCCTTGAGAAGAACGGCCTGAAATCCGTGGCTATCCATGCCAACAGGACACAGGCTCAGCGTCAACGGGCATTGGCTGGATTCAAACAGGGACAGTTCAACGTGCTGGTGGCGACCGATATCGCCGCACGCGGCATCGATGTCGAAGGGATATCACACGTCATCAACTACGATACGCCGGCATTTGCAGAGGATTATCTCCACCGTATCGGCCGCACGGGTCGGGCAACATTGAGCGGCGATGCGATAACGTTCGTTTCGGGTCAGGAACGGAAGTATCTGAAGAGCATCGAGTACTTTGTCGGAAAGAGATACGAGTTGAAACGATATCCGGGATTCGACTATGCCAGGGAAGAGGCGCCTGTCCACGCAGTGACTGCGGAAGGCGCTGAAGCCAAGGCTCCGTCTCCTCACCGCCACGAACGGCATACGGCCAGACCGCGCCCCTCGACGAAGCGGCGGCCCGAGAACAGAGGGCAGCGGGATCGACAGTCATACCGCCCTGGCAAGAAACGTGAGGACAGGAGAACGAGCACCGAGTCGCCAGCCGCCCCTGCGAAGAAGGACAACGATTGGCGAAAACTCATCGAAGAGGGGAAGAGCCAGCGGGAAGGTTTCCGAAAGAGATTGAAGAAGCTCTTCAAACGCGGGTAAACAAGCACTTCGACAGATTTTCTGTCGAAGAACGGTCTGGCGCTGTTTTGGAATGGCTGCCTTAAACTTGTTCGTTCAGGGCAGCCTCTTTTTTTCACCAATCTATTACTTCGCCCTCTCTGCAAGCCGGACGTGAGTCCAGAAACTGAATGTTGCATCTGTCCCTCCCTGCAGCATGCCTCCGGGCCTCATTCCACCTGGCATTCCGCCGCCTCGTCCACCCCTGCCTCCGGCTCTGACTCCGCCGGGAGGTACGCCTTCGGGACTTTCGCCGTTGCTTGCTCCCCCAATAGCTCTTTCCTGCAGGCTTGAGTCAAATCCAACCCCGATCATCGATCCTGCATACGATTCAACCGCGTATGGGTGTCGCGAAGAGTACTCGAGAGGTATTTTCATCTCGTACACGAATCTTTCCGGTGTCGCTGTGATGTGGAACTCTACGCCCTGTCCCTGGATCCGGAGCACTCGCTGCCGGTCGTCCGCTCCTGGTCCGAGGAACTCAAATTCCTGCAGCGCCTCCCTTTCAATTTCATCAAATCTCTGTCGTCGCTCCTCGGGAGCCCGAGCGCGGGCCTCCGTGGGCCGCCGATCTCTCATCTCCGGTCGCATCATGCCGGGTCGCATGGCTCCGACCGGGAACCGCACGCCGATGATTTTTTTCTCTCCTCCATTTGGATCGAACCAAATCGTCATCCCGCGCATGATCAACTGACGGCCGACGTTCGGTGTCGAAGACATCATACAGACATAGACGTTCTCTGTATCATTCATGACCCCGCAGCGTATTCCATCCTTTTCCACAAAGGTCGTCGAGTCGACCCAATCTCTGAGATTGCCGTCAATCTGGATGCGCGTGTCGGCCCAGCGGCTGGGTAACTCAAGAGTTGAACCGCATCCTGACGCCAGAAACGAGAGCAGGATGATACCTGCGGATTCAAGTGCCAGGTCCGCGTAAACCGCCGAAAATCGTCTCATTTTCTCCTCGCGTGCATTATGCTGGAAACTACCTTTCGTTCGAACCGTTTCTGCGGAACTCGATTCGCGCAAGCAACTGTTAGACAACGAAGCAACCGTTTTCTTGCGGCGAGGTCGGCGGGATCGCCGACGGAGAACCTGCTACCCGAATCTGATACTGAAAACCTTAATAAAATCAGCGCTTAAATAACTGGAGAAGACAATTGATTCGTCATTCGCAGAACTCTTGCCCATTTAACCCGTCTGTACTGATATGTGTCCAGGAGGCATAACTGATTTCAAGCGTCTCTCCAGACTTGGGGACGGCTCGGAGGCACAGTGACAGGAAGCAGAATGGTCTTCTTCAGAAATCGCAAACTCGCAATTGTCTGTTTCTCGACCGCCTTCGGCGGACTTGAGTTGAGCACGCTTCGTCTTGCCCAAGAGTTGTCCGCCCGCGATGCGACGACAGTTCTTGTGGTTCCTCCGGAAACGCCATTAGCCTTGGAAGCTGTCCGCCGCGGCCTCAAGGTAGCGTTCCTGAAGCCAAGAATGAAGTACGGTGATTTGTTCGCGTCCTGGGAGCTAGCCCGGATCCTCTCCGCGCACGCCGTGGAAATCGCCATTGTCATGCAATCGAAAGACATCAACGTTGTTGTCGCGGCCAAGCTGGCGAATCCGTCGGTAAAGATCGTTTACTACCAACAGATGCAGTCGACGATCGACAAACGTGACGCAATCCATACATGGATGTACTCAAAACTGTCGCTCTGGATATCGCTCACCAATCGTATGAAGATGGAGGTGCTTGAGCACACGCGAGTACCGGAGCACATGGTCAAAGTGGTGCCTCTCGGGAGAGATACGGCCTTGTTCGATCCGCGAAGGTACGATCAGTCCCTGGTGCGCAGCCGCCTTGGACTCCCGCTCGATCGGACCATTGTCGCGATGCTGGGCCGGTTGGATCCCCAAAAGGGGCAGGAGGAGTTCCTTCGTTCACTTTCTCACGTTTCAAATCGCCATCCCGGGGTTCTCTATCTCATCGCAGGTGACGAAACGCGCGGCGAGCGGGGGTATCGTCAATATCTCGGTCAGCTCGTTGAACAGCTTGGGCTGGGAGAATCCGTACGGTTCCTTCCATTCACGGACGATGTCCCCGAATTCATGGCTGCAATCGATCTTTTCGTCCTCCCATCCTACAGCGAGACCTACGGACTTGTATTAATTGAAGCAATGGCCATGGAAAAACCGGTGGTTGCGACGAGCGCCGGTGGGGTGCCGGAAATCGTCGAAAACGGAAGAGATGGTCTCCTCATACCCCCTCGGGATGAGAAATCACTTGCCGATGCGATCAACCTGCTGCTGGATGATCCGTCGCTGAGGACTTCCCTCTCAAGACGCGCCCGCCAGGAGGTCCTTCACCGGTTTGATTCAAATCGCTGCGTCGATCAACTTGTGTACTCGCTCGATGCACTCTAGAATGAGGAATTTTCGATCGTCAGCATGTTCCCTGCCTTCGGGGTTTCCCATTAGTTGTGAAAACCGGCATCTTGTGTTGACGGCGTTCCTATCTCTGGCACGCCACGGCAGACCTTCTCCGGAGAATCCGACAAGTCCCATCATCGATAGCACGCGACCGGCTCATTTCCATCCTCGATAGAATAGCCTGCGACGAAACAGAATCGTTCCAATCGTATCTTGTTCCTTTCTGTCTCTCTTTTTGTTACCTTCAGTGTGAATTTATGGGCCTGTGTGAGGGGGGCTGATATTACTTCGGATACAAGGAACTGAGCTATGGCAATCGTGCTTCAAGGATCCGGGCTAACGATAGAAAAAATCGTGCAAATTGCGCGTCACGGGGAAAAGGTCGAGATCCATCCCGATGCACTCGAGAGAATTCGGGCATGTCGCGCGATGCTGGAGGAAAAACTCCAGGCCCGGGAGATCATGTACGGGACAAACACCGGCATCGGAGAGTTTTCCGAAATCGTTCTGACGGATGCGCAGGTCAAGCAATTCCAGCGGTACCTGATCTACAACCATGCAGCCGGCATTGGCGATCCAGCGCCCATCGAATATGTGCGCGGAGCTATGGCGGGGAGAATTAATGTGCACGCCCGGGGAAAATCGGGATGCCGGCCCGAAATCACACTGACGCTGGCGGAGATGCTCAATAAAGGTGTCACGCCTGTCGTCTGTCAAAAAGGATCGGTGGGAGCGTGCGGCGATCTCGCGCCGATGTCTCAGATCGCACTTCTTCTTATGGGAGAGGGCGAAGCTTACTACAAGGGTGAGCGTCTTCCGGGCGCGGTCGCACTGGAACACGCCGGCATTACCGCCCCGGGACTTCTTGCCCGCGATGGTCTGGCGACGATCAACGGCTCGAACCTCCTTACGGCGATGAGCGCGATCCATATCTTCGATATGGATCGCTGGCTCAAGCAAGCGGAAATCGCATGCGCCATGTCGCTGGAAGCCCTGTATGCGAACATGAAACCATACGACGTGCGGCTTCACGAACTTCGTGGATTCCCGGGCGCAGTCCGGAGCGCAAATGCCATCATGGCATGCATCAAAGGAAGCGACCTCCTTTCAGGCAAAATCAAGACGAAGGTCCAGGACGCTTACTCCATGCGCTCATCGCCGCAGGTGATCGGGGCGGCGCACGACGCCCTGGCGCATGCCAGAGTGCAGGTGGAGATCGAGCTGAACGCTGTGGCGGACAACCCGATCTTCCTGCCGGAGTACAAGCTCACACTGACGGGGGCCAACTTCCAGGGAAGCCCCATCTCGCTGCCGATGGACATGGTCGGCGCCGCGATAACGATGGTGAGCGTGCTGTCCGAGCGCCGGTTGAACCGGCTGCTCAATCCGGCTCTCAGCGTCGGACTTCCTGCGTTTCTCACGAAGGGAGCGGGGATGTTCTCCGGCTTCATGCTGAGCCAGTATACCGCCGATACGCTGATTGTGGAGCAAAGAATGCTCTCAGCGCCGGCGTCGGTCGCGTCCATTCCCGCGGCTGCGGACCAGGAGGACTTTGTTTCGATGGGTATGAACACCGCAATCAAAAACGGGCAGATTCTTGACAACGCAAATGGAGTGTTGGGTATAGAATTCCTGGCCGCGTCTCAGGCCCTGGATTTCCGGGAGTTTTCGCCGGGAGTCGGGGTCCGGAAAGCGAGAGAGGTCGTCCGGAAGCATGTTGCACACCTCGATGAAGATCGTCCGCTCTATCCCGACCACACCCTGATGAAGAGTGTCGTGAAATCGTGTGAAATTCTGGAAGAAGTAGAGAAAGCAGTCGGCAGTCTCGGCTGATCGTCTTGAGTTGTTCTGCGCCGGGTCTCTGCGGCGCTCCGTCAAGTCACAGGCGTCTCGTTTGCCGCGTATCACCTCGAACCTCTGAAGAGGTGTATGACCTCCCGTGAAAGAGTCCTCACCGCGTTGAATCACCGCGAGCCCGATCGTGTTCCGATCGATTGTTCGGGACACCGGTCTTCCGGCATCGCTGCGATGCTTTATCCCAAATTGCGACAATACCTCGGCCTTCCGGCGCGCCCTATCCGGGTCTACGACCCCATTCAGCAGCTTGCGATTCTCGATGACGACATCATGGATCGGTTCGGCATCGATACCATCGAGCTGGGCCGCGGCTTTGCACTTCGCGATGAAGATTGGGCCGACTGGATCCTGCCGGATGGAACACCATGCGAAATGCCAGCATGGGCACTCCCCGAACGTGAAAATCGCCGATGGGTGTTGAAGTCGAAGTCCGGCCGCGTGATAGCGCAGATGCCGGACGGTGCGATCTACTTCGAGCAGACGTACTACCCGTTTTTTGAGAAGGACGATCTGGACGATATCGCTGGGGCACAAGGCGAGGCAATGTGGGCCGCGATCGCTTCGCCGCCCGGTCCGCTCGTGGACGGTCCGCGAGGGGACGAACTTTTCAGCGAAGGTGCGAAACGACTCCGCGCTCAAACGGACCGTGCCATCCTGGGATTGTTCGGCGGCAATCTTCTGGAGATGGGTCAATTTCTCTACCGGAATGACGGCTTTCTTCTTCTCCTTGCCGAAGATCCCGATCGTGCTCATGCTTTTCTGGACAAGGTTGTCGAGAGGCACCTGAAGAATCTCGAGCACTTCCTGACCCTTGTCGGAAGTTCGATCGATGTCATTGTGTTCGGTGATGACCTGGGAATGCAAAGCGGTCCTCAGATTTCTCCCGCGATGTATCGTGAGTTCTTCAAACCGCGGCACGCGATGATGTGGGGCAGGGTCAAGCAACTATCGAATGCCAAGGTCATGCTCCATTGCTGCGGCGGAGTGCGGGAACTCCTCCCGGACCTCATCGATGCCGGCCTTGATGCAATCAATCCTGTCCAGGTCAGTTGCAGCGGTATGGACGTGGTGTCGCTCAAGCGGGATTTCGGCCGGGACATGGTCTTCTGGGGCGGCGGATGCGATACGCAGCGGATTCTCCCACAGGGACTGCCCGAGGATGTGGATGCCCACGTTCGGCATCAGGTCGCGATTCTGAAGCGGGGCGGCGGATTTGTTTTTCAACAGGTTCACAATGTGCTGGCCGACGTTCCTCCCGAAAATGTCGTGGCGATGTTCGACGCGGTGCATCCGGGGTAGTCGCGTCGTAGTTGTCAGCGGATGCATCGGGGAGGTCACGCGAACAATGTTGGAGAAATGGAGGAGATGAGTATGGAAGTGAAGCGGGCGGTTCTGGTGCTGGTGGATATCAGCGGGTACACGAAGTTTCTGAAGCTTCGGCGTGTCAGCTTGATTCACGCCGAGCAGATCATCACAGGTTTATTGGAAGCGGTGCTTGACAAAGCCGAGCATCCGCTCACGCTCAACAAGTTTGAGGGAGACGCTGCATTTTTGTATTCAGTGGCGGATGGCAGGGAGGAAGAGGTGGCTCAAGATGCTTCAAGGCAGGTCTCTGCGTTCTTCGATGCCTTCACCCTCCAGAAGCAGGAATTCGGTTTTCAGGCAAGGGCTTGCATTTGCGATGCGTGTAAGAACGTCGGCGAGTTGCGGCTCAAGGCGTTTCTCCATCTGGGAGATGTCGCGTTCAAGAAAATCCGGCAGTTTGAAGAACTTGCAGGTGAAGATGTCATCGTGATCCATCGACTCCTGAAGAACTCCATCCCAAGCCGGGAGTACGTGGCAATGACGGAGGCTTTTCACTCCCTTGGCGGAGATGTCGCCGGATTCAGAAAGGAGGAACACCGGGAACGCTACGACGATGTAGGGTCTCTGGAGCTGAAGGTGTTCTATCCGACTTCGGAGCCCGCTCCGATACCGACGATTACGGTTACTCAGGGAATCGGCATGTTTCTTCAGCGTAATCTGCCGCTTATGCCTCGCATTCTCGGATTTCAGAGTCTGAAAAAAACCACACAAAACTCACGTTGAAAACACGTCCTGTCAAGGGAAAGACACTTCGATGGCCAAGAACATTCCTGTCATTACCGTCTGCGAAAGAACGCTCGCACAAGCTTATGAGAAGGCCCTGATCCAGCTCTACGAACATGGCGTGCATTTCAGGACGCAATACGACAAGCCCGGCGATCCGTTGAGCATCGATTCAACAATGGACATCACCATTCTGGAGCCTCTGAGCGATCCCATGATCCACAAGGCATTCCCGGGAGGGATCGATGACCTCAAGGAATACACGATGGAGCTGATGGGAGCGAAGGACCACTGGGTAAAAAACATGAACGATCCGAATGATACGCGTTGGGAATACACCTATCACGGCAGACTTGCCGCCTATGGTGCGTGGAGGGAGCTTGTGGGAAGAAAACCTCAGACGGCGGGATTGTTCAATATCAATCAAATCGATGTTGTCATCGACAAGCTCTGCAAGCAACCCTTCACGCGGCAGGCCCAGATGATTACCTGGATGCCGAACCTGGATATCAGCTGCTACGATCCACCGTGCCTGCAATCGCTTTGGTACCGGATCCTGGAAGATGAGGACGGAGTGTGGTGGCTCAATTGTAACGTCCGGTTCAGAAGCAACGATGCCTGGGGCGCGAATTTCATGAATATGTTCGGCTTCATACAGTTCAACAAGGAAATCATCGCCGCGGGTGTTGCGGCCAAATCAGGGCGCACGGTGGATCTGGGGCGGTTGAACTGGCATGCCGATTCCTACCACATTTATGGCAAGGACATCGACAGCGCACAGAAGATGTTGTTCGATCGGATCGACACTGTCAGTTTTGAAGAACGCGTCTACAATTTTCATGATGAGTTCATTCAGGAGATGTACAACGGCGCCGAGCCGGGGATCCGGGAGAAGATTAAGAGTTATGATGAGAGCCACGAGAGCGCGTGAGCGCTCCCACGCGGAGCGTGGGAGCGGGCAAAGGTTACCTTCATCCCGTTCCAGCGCAGGTGAAGCTAACCTTCGATCGAGCTCTTACAACACCGGCATCTTCCCCAGCACATCCTCGATCTTCATCGTCTTCATTTTCCCCAGCTTCAATCCCTCCAGCCCTTTTTGGATCGTCTTCTGATCGCCGACAACGACGACGGCGATATTCTCCGGATCGACGTACTTCTTTGCCACACGCTGGACATCTTCTTTCGTGACGGCGAGAACGTTCTTGATGTAACTATTGAAGTATTCATCCGGGAGGCCATAATACAACATTTCACCCAGCTGGCCCGCGATTTGTGAGGCAGTCTCGAAATCTCCGGGATATCCCAACGCAAGATAGTTCTTCGCACGATTGAGCTCCTGATCTGAGACCTTCTCCGAGATCCGGTGAAGCTCGCTGAAAAACTCTGTCATTGCTTTGTCTGTCACCGCCGTCTGCACAGAGGACGACGCGGTGAAAGATCCGGGGGCGAGACGCATATCGAATGAAGAGCCTGCTCCGTACGTGTACCCATGAACCTCGCGCAGGTTGTTGTTCAGACGCGAGGAGAACGATCCGCCGAGGATCGTGTTCATCACGGCGATGGGGAAGTAATCCTTCGTCAGACGGTCGGCGCCGACGCGGGAGATACGAATCACGGACTGCGGCGCGTTCGGTTTGTCAATGAGGTAGACCGTCCGGCCCTTCACCTGGTCCGCCGCCGGAATTTTCAGCGTCGCAGGCTCACCTTTACGCCACGACCCGAATGTTTTCTCGAGTTTTGCCACCACGTCGGCCGTTTTCACGTCCCCGACCACAACGAAGACTGCATTCGCGGCGTGATAGTACTGGTTGTAGAATCCCTTCACATCCTCAATTGTCAGCCCCCTGATCGTCTTCTCATTGCCCATCGTGCCGCGCCCATAGGCGTGCTTCTCGCCAAATACGAGCTTCGAAGCCGCTACCGCCGCAACCGTGGTTGGCTGATCGTGCATCTGGACAAGCGAAGTAAGGCGCTCCTTCCGCAGCCGCTCCAGCTCGTTGGCCGGAAACGTGGGTTTCAGAACGATGTCGGAGAAAAGGGCGAACGCCTCGTCGAACTTCGAAAGGGGCGTGTGGAGGAAGGCCCAGAGGGACTGGTTGTCGGCCGTTGTGCCGATGGACGCGCCCAGATAGTCAATGGCATCGGCGAGTTCCAGCGACGACTTGTCGCCGGCTCCTTCCTTAAGCATAGCGGCTGTCAGACTTGCAAGGCCGATCTTATCCTGCGGCTCCAGCGCGGCGCCGGCCCGGAGCATGAGATTCATCTGAACGAGAGGTACGCCGTGCTTTTCCATGACGACAACACGGATGCCGTTCGAGAGTGTTGCTTTTTGAATCTGCGGCAGCGTGAGCGAGGGCGGCGTTCCCAGCTCCGGCGGCTTTGTTCGATCGACTTTCTGTGCCTGAGCGGGCGGAAGCGACAAGCATGCCAGGGCGAAGAGGAATGTGCTGAAGCGGCGGAGGTTCTTCAGGTTCGTTTTCATGTTATTTACCCTCCACGCTGATAAACGTTCCGGGAGCTGCGAGTTCTTTCTTTCCGTTCGGGACGATGCTCAGGACCACCCGGCCGTCTTCACGAAGGTATGTCCGCACAAACGCAGTAACGTCCCGCGGATCGATATTCCGGTACCGCGCGAGGTCTTCGTTGAAGTAATCAGGATTCCCCGTAGCTGCGTAGTAGGAGTTGAGCTGGTCAGCCTTTCCGCCAAAACTCCCGATTCGCTCTAGGCGGTTGATGAAGCTGGCCTCGTATTGATTGACAGCCCGCTGGACCTCGCGTTGAGACGGAGGCTCATTCTTGAGTTTATAGATTTCTTCCTGAATCACCTTTTCGATCTCGGAAAGAGTATGCCCCCCGCGCGCGGTCGCCATGATCTGGAAAGCAGAAATCTGTTTTTGAGACTCCTGGTACGCGGAGACATCCTGCGCAATCTGCATCTCGTAGACCAGGCGCTTGTAGAGCCTTGAGTTTTTTCCTGCCGTCAGGATATTCGAAACGATGTCGAGCTCCGCGTCGCCGGGTTTGAACAACGCCGGTGTCAGCCAGGCCATATAGAGGCGCGGCAGCTGCACGCGGTCTTCGAATGCCAGACGTTTTTCCTCGGAGAGGTAGGCGGGCGGCGCATCGATGAGGGGTACCGGTTTGCCGCGGGGAACATCCGCGAACCATTTTTCAATGAGCGCCCTGGTCTTTTCAATGTCAATGTCTCCGGCGATCGAGAGGCTTGCATTGTTCGGAGCGTAGTACGTCCGAAAGAATTGCACCACATCCTCGAAGGAAGCGGCACTCAGATCGGCCATGCTTCCGATGGTCGGCCAGTGGTACGGATGTGATGCGGGGTAGAGGTTTTCATCGATGACCAGTGACGCCATGCCGTACGGTCTGTTTTCGTAGGATTGACGGCGTTCGTTCTTGACGACGTCGCGCTGCGCATCGACGGCTTTGGGAGACATGGCTTCGACAAGGTATCCCATCCGATCGGAGTCGAGGAAGAGCGCCAGTTCCATGGCATTGCTCGGGAGATCTTCGAAGTAATTCGTGCGATCGGAATTCGTCGAGCCATTATTGTCGGCGCCTGCCGCTTCGAGCCATTCGTCGAATTTTCCCGTGGGAACATTCTTCGATCCCATGAACATCAGATGCTCGAAGAGATGCGCGAATCCGGTTCTCCCGGGTTTCTCATTTCCAGAACCGACGAGAAACCACGTATTCACGCTGACGCGCGGCGTGGTCCGGTCGGCATGGAGGATGACATTAAGTCCGTTCGGAAGCGTGAACTGCGTGTACGGCACGTTGATCCGAAGGTCCTGCGCGCTTGCCAGTGACAAGCACAAGAGTGGGATCAGAAACAGTCTCTTCATACGGCGATCCTTGAGAATGAGGGGATTGGTTTAAGGGCTTTCAAACTTCTTTGAGATTATGCAAATGTCGGCTGAAAGACAAGCGCATTGGGATGGATGGGAACTCGGGTTCGTTGAGGCTCGTGATGACGAAATCCTCTTCAGCCCGCTGCATCCCGAAGCCTGATGCTGAATGTGGGATCTTGCCTATGAAGGTGTGACGAAGGACCAACCAGTTTCCTTAGGTCCCTGGAGGATTTCCGGAATCCCGCCGGTGTCCTTTTTCACGGCCATTCCGTGTCAACGAGGCTGCGCTCGTTGTGAAGGGTTCAAGGGGGGGACTCGCAGGGCGTTTGCCGACATGGAGATTGAACTTTTATTAGTGAAACGGCGTTTGACTTTGGTCGTTCGTTTCGACTCATTTCGATGCCACGGAAGGAGCAGGCACTCTGGAATCAGAGTTGATGAGTGTAGACTTCATGTGTCTCCCCTTATGATGTCGGCCTTCCGAAATCTGTACGCTCCAGTTTCTCAAAGCCCGCGGTGGAGGCTGCAGTCCCGGCACTGACCGAAGGAACTCTCATGATCGGCACGACAATCTCACACTATCACGTGATCGAGAAGCTTGGTGGCGGGGGGATGGGAGTCGTCTATAAGGCGGAAGACATCAAGCTCAAACGCCTCGTCGCGCTCAAGTTCCTCCCTCCTGATCTCACAAGCGATTCCCGCTCAAAGGAGCGCTTCGCTCACGAAGCGCAGGCGGCATCCTCACTCGAACATCCAAACATTTGCACCGTCCATGACATCGGTGACACCGATGAGGGGCAAACCTTCATCGTTATGGCATACTATGACGGCGAGACGCTGAAACGAAAGCTCACCCGCGGCCGGCTGAAGGTTGAACAAGCCCTCGAAATCGCGGCTCAGATTGCCGACGGACTCGCAAAAGCTCACGACAACGGCATCGTCCACCGCGACATCAAGCCGGCGAATATCATGATTTCGCGCGAGGGGAGCGTCAAGATCCTCGACTTCGGCCTGGCAAAACTCGCCGGCGAGACAAGGCTGACAAAAACAGGCTCAGCTGTCGGTACATTGATGTATATGGCGCCGGAGCAAGTGCAAGGTCAGGATGTTGATGCGAGAGCCGACATATGGGCGCTTGGCGTTTTGCTGCATGAGATGATCACCGGTGTGCCGCCGTTCCGCGGCGAACATGAAGGCGCGCTGCTCTACGAAATCATCAGCGCGGAGCCGCCGTCCATGGCTGACATCGTTCCTGATCTGGAACCGGAACTTCAGCAGCTGGTATCGAGGTGCCTGGAGAAGGATCCGGAGGAACGTTATCAGTCGGCGAAAGATGCCTCCGTCGATTGCCGGCGCGTCAAAAGAGAAATGAAAACGATGAGGCAGATGAGCGCATCCTACAGCCTTACCGGCAAGGGTGAAAGTCCTTCCGTGGCGAAAAGGTACGCCTTCAGTCGGTCTGGTAATAAACGTCAGATTCGGATTTGGATGGGACTCGCCGCCATTCTGTTTGGCATCACTGTTCTGTTCGTCCTCCGAAGTTTCTTCGGGCCCGATGAGCCGAAGCGGATAGTCAGCAAGTCGGAGATCGCGCCTCCAGAGAATGGTCGATTCTACCTGACGGGGGAACAAGCCGGACCCATTGCGCTCTCACCCGACGGCAGTCGGATGGTGTTCCTTGCGTCTGGTGTTGGAACAGGGGGAAACAAGACGCTCTGGTTG
>Ga0154319_1081_pt1 | contig 16339 bp, 13 predicted proteins | sample RifGroA2_FD_117659 | JGI IMG/M metagenome (GOLD analysis project Ga0154319, IMG submission 117659) | Ignavibacteria bacterium GWA2_54_16 | reverse complement strand
TGCAGACTTCATTCTCCAGAGCATTTGTCATCAGCAACGGAGATTCCCTCGTTCAAAAAGAAGACGCGCTCACCTGGGCGGCTTCGTACATCGACGGATTTTCAAATCCCAGACCCTTCTTCAACACGGTCAACCTGCTCGATGGAACCGGATTCATTCCCGCGTATCTCACCGACGGACAAATCGATTACTACGGCAGCGGCTATCTCCTGAAGTCGGTTTCCGGTACCGGCGAAGGAAGCCATTTTGAAACACATGTTGACAGCTGGAGCTTCATCAGCGGCGTTCTGGGGGCCTATTCCTATCCCACAGCCGATTCGGTCACAGTGGCCGTGACCGTCGATAACGGAAGCGGGAGATTGAACGAGATAAGGGAGGTCAATCCGATGCCGCAGGATCCGATGAAAGCCCGGTTCTTCATCGGGTCGACAAGCATCGCGAATGAGATTCAATTCAACCTCAGGGCGCGATTCTCCGGGACTTCCGCGGCAAAGGACAGTTCGTTTTCGTTTTTCGTCGATCATGATACGTCGGCAATGGACAGAATTATTCCTTCCATGCTCGGATATGAAAAGCTCAAGGACAAGTTCAATGCCGGCGGCAAGGACACGGCCGGAATCGTAAAGCTCGCGATGCAATATAACCTTCTGACAGACTATACCGCTCTGCTCGCCCTGGAGCCAAACGAGACGAATCACTTCATGAAAGACCCCTTCGACGAAAGCCGGCTGCTGGATGTCGAAAGGCTCGTGGGCGAGAGTCTGGCAGATTCGCTGACTCTGCAATCGTATCCCAATCCATTCAACAGCCGGACGACCATCGCGGTCAACGTTTCCAGGCAGTCGGTTCTGAATCTTTGTATTTACAACATCCTGGGCCAGCTCGTGAAGGTCCTCGCATCGAACGACATGCTCGCGGGCAGGAAGGTCTACTTCTGGGACGGAAGGGACGCGAATAACCGGACAGTGAACAGCGGCGTGTATTTCATTCGTATGATTGCCAGGCAGAGCAATGGCGGCCGGGAGACGTCTCGATTGAGCAAGATATCGTTCATCAAATAGAGACCCGGCTCGGGGATCCGGACTTGATTGCCATCCTCCCTGAGAAGGCTGTCCCTGGTCTTCAGAATCATCTCTTCGTTTTCGACTCTCCCGCTTGGGTTTGTCGTTTCGGTGTGAAGTGGAGGATGCCGACAACAGGAGGCCGAAGACGGCTTCATCGCGTATTGATGTTGGCCGGGAGAGGAGTTACCTTATTCACACCTCCCCCCCGCATTCTTGATGCAGTTGAGATGCGCGCGCTTCAGACAATTTGAACCGGGGACCACAATGAAAAATCCGATTTGCTCGCTGGCTTTGAGTTCGGTCCTGCTCAGTATTATTTCTCCCGGCTGCGAAGATTTAGGCGTCCCGCCCCACATCCTTCCGTCAGTGATTTCCTTCAGCGCCGGTCCCAGGAATGTTTCTCAGGGACAAACCGTGCATTTCAAGGTGAGTGCAGCTGCGGAACGAGGGCTTGCACGCGGGATCATCGATTTTCGCGACGGCACCAAGAGAGATACGGTAAAACTTTCTGGAAGCAGAGACTCGGTCCAAACGTCACACGCGTATTTGATTCCGGGAACCTTCAAACCTACTCTCACGGTTGAAGACGTCTCCGGGCGGCGGGCGACGACGTCCGATTCGGTTTATGTTTGGACAAACCATCTGCCTCGGATCATCAGCCTTCTGACAGGTAGTGAAGGCTCGGTGTCCTTCGCACCAAAAAAGGTTCTGGCAAGCGACACGGAAAGAGACTCCCTGACGATTTCAGTTTCCCCGCTCAGTCCCGGCCTGGTCTTCAGGCTGAATGCGAGCAACGATTCGGTCATCTATTATCTTACTGATCGCGATGACCATGGATCGAAGCTGGGGATAATTTCGGTTGTTGACCAGATGAACCGGACCGTGCAGAAGGTCATCGACATTGTGTTCGCTCCTCGCGATGATATCAGCGGGCGAGTGCGTGACCGGTTTGAAGGGACATACCTCGCCGGGTACAAGCCGGCCGCGGTGATGCAGGGTCCTTTCACCGGATGGGTGGCGGCAATAACCGGCACGGAGACGGTGAAGGTACCGGTGGATGCCGGTGGCAGGTACACTTTTCCCAAGCTATCCTCGGCGAATCACACATTTCGTGCTTTCATCACAAACGGAAGGGATTCGAGTTTTGTCGCGACCACTCAAGTATCCCCCGGAGATCAGACATTCGACATCAGCGTCGAGACAAACGCCGGAACCGGCATGCCTCTTCACAGATTGCTCTCGCTGTTTCAGGCAGCCAACTTCAAGATTACGGACGTATATTCATGGTATCGCGGTCTGGTGGGTATTGATCTGAAGAACGGTGCGTCCGGCTACACATACTACCTCGTATGTAAGGACACGACGACGAAGTGGTTCAATGCGAGGAGGCTGACTGCCGAACAGCAGGATTGGATCGTGGCCGAGATCCAGGCAAGGTGCTTTGTTCATTTCCTACCGGCAAATCGTCCACGCATCGTCAAAGGCGGTCCGAACGACCCGCTCCCGCTCAGAGAGGCATTCATCGGCGGAATTCCCACCGTTCTCCCCTATAGCGGCTACACGATTATCTATGCGAATCCTGTCCACTGGAGGAATGACGTAACTGTTTGGGATGAGCGTTACGATGGATCACTAGACGGAGCGCAGATCGCTCTCGACGGAGGAGACGCGTCTGCCCCGCCGTATGGTTTTTCGATAAGTGCTCTCGTGCAGATGGTTGGCAAGACCATCTCGGGCAATGGGCCCGTGCCGGACCCATACTATAACGATAAGAGCACGAGAGCGGAAAACACCGTACTTGATACCCCGTCAATCGCAGACATGAAGCTCGACTGGCAGGTGGTTTTCGAAACCCCCAGGGACGGCAACAATGTCGAAGCGAGGTATTTCCAGATGCCTGAATAAGCGATTCGTTTTCGGGATCTGATCAATCAATCTACAATTGGCAATTGAGAATCGGCAATCTCCGTCATCTCCAATCCGCTACGGACTTAACCAGGCGCCCAGCCGTCCGTCCCCCCCTCCAGAAAATCAAGAATAGCCTCCAGGCTTGCTTCCGGCGCTTCTTCGTGCGGAATGTGACCGCAGTTGAGGATAATGACAAGGCTTGAGGTTCGAATGTCCCGAAGCAGCCGGCGGCCCTGCTCGACAGGAATTGCCGAGTCATCTGCCCCCCATAGGATGAGGCTTGGTCAACGAACTCAGCATGTCTTGAGATCCTCTCCTCTGTCAATCCGGAATCATCGTGAGAGAGCCGGCGCAGGACAAAGCGTGCCCGCATGTGTGCCGGGAAAAGTTCCATGACCACCCAGTTGATAACCGGCCTTCGGAGAATATCGATGAAGAACGGGAAGTCCTGCACGCAGGCAGCAGCGTCGATAACGGCCAGCCGCCGAATTGATCCCTCGCCGGGACCGGTCCGGTTCGAATTGTTCGCACAAAGTAATGAGAGTGGCGAGAAGCCATCCGGGAAGCGCCTGCAAACACCGTTTCACTCTTCGCGGATAAGCGATCCCACCGAGGATCACTTCGTTGCTCAACGAAGCAGACCCACCACGCAACGTAAACCAGTATACGGATGATAGTGTCGATGCGTAATAGCCCGAAAGGACGATAAGGGAGTTAATCCTTTATAGAGACGATGTGCCGCGCTGTTCGTTTTCTATTGGGCGCTGATCTCGCTATCTTAATCATGCGACCCGCGTATGTTCGCGGACAACAAGAGAATACCATGATAGATATTTCCAGGGTGACCGATTATCTCTATGTGGGCTCCAGAGTCGGGAAGGAACACGCCGACGAATTGAAGGTGCTCAATTTTGATCTGATCATTTCCATGATCGGGCAACTGCCACCCGACAAGATCTATACACTTCCCCCCTTCAAGACCCTGTGGATTAAGACCTACGATACATTTCTTACTCCCATCTCGGTCAAGAAACTGCTCGCGGGGGTAGAAGCGGCTTATCCGATCATTCAAAACAAAGGCAAGGTCTTGGTGTTTTGCATGGAAGGGAAACGTCGAAGCGTTGCAATGGCAGCAGCGATCCTCATCAGCATGGGAAAGAGCGTCGAACAAGCGACCGACCTGCTCACCACTGCTCGTACGGTAGCTGATCCAAGACGGTGGTATATCCGAAGGCAGATTCAAGCGTTTGAGAGATACTGGCGCAAAAGGCAGCTGCGAGTATGAAAAAGAGAATAAGAAACATCCACCTCATCATTAATCCCGCCGCCGGAAAAGACGAATCGATGTTGATGATCATCAACGCGTCGTTGAAAGAAGCGGGTATTAAGTGGGAAGCATCCATTACTCACGAAGCCGGTGATGCAACACGGTTTGCAAAATCTGCAGTCAAGGGAGGAATCGATGCCCTCGCTGTGTACGGCGGTGACGGCACGCTGACGGAAGCGATGAGCGGCCTCATCGGATCAGAAGTCCCCTTGATTATTCTGCCGGGAGGATCTGCCAATGTCATGGCCACCGAACTTGGCATACCCACCGATCTGAGAGAAGCCTGCGCCCTCGTGAGCCAGGATCCACCTCAGATGAAGACCGTTGATGTGGGGCAGTTCGACGGACGTTATTTTCTCGTCGGCATGAGCTTTGGTTTTGGTGCGGAATTGGTCAAGGGAGCGGCTCGTGAATCCAAGAATAAGTTCGGCATCTTCTCGTATTTCCTGTCGGCAGTCTCGGCATTCAAGAAGATGAGAAGGGCAACCTACCACCTGAACATCGACGGGCGAAAGCACAAAGTTCGGGGAGTAACATGCATTATTTCTAACACAGGAAATCTCGGGTTTAGCAGGATATCGTACGATAAGCATATCGACGTGAGCGATGGCTTCCTGGATGTGGTTGTAGTACGAAAGGCGAATTTTAGCCTGTTGAAGCATATGGCGATCACGTTGCTCAAAGGAGAACGTCCGGACAATCTGCGACTCGTGGAGCATTGGCAAGGAAAAGATATCACCGTTTCGTCAAGGCCTGCACAAACCGTCCAATGTGATGGCGAAGTGCTGGAGAAGAGTGCTTTTCATGTCACCGTCATTCCGGGGGCGATCACTATATTGGTCCCCAAAGAGAAGAGTAAAGTCATTGAATAAGCATCTGTTGGCCGTTTATGCCCTGGTTGTGGTCAGCATTATCGGACTGGTTGTTTTTGTCCGGAGCTATCCAACATCCGACTTCGATCTCTTTGTGACACATGTGATTCAGGAACAAAGAGCCTGGGATCCTACGCTCCTGATGAGATCCATAAGTATTTTTGGCGATGCTGTCATCGCGCCTTTTCCTGTCGTCATTGCTGCACTGCTCTTCTATCTGAGCTACCGTCGGCGAGAAGCCCGCTTTACTCTCGCGGTGGTTTTCCCCAGTCTCTGCAATTTTGCAGTCAAACTGATGATCAATCGCCCGCGGCCGTCATTGTCGAACGTCAAGGTTTTTTCAGAATTTGCCGCGACCGGTTTCCCCAGCGGCCACGTTGTTCACTATGTTGTGTTTTTTGGTTTTCTCCTGGCGGTGATGATCGTCGACAAAAGCATTTCTTTGTTTTGGAGGATTTTTGTCGGCATCCTTTCTACATTCCTCATCATCACTGTTTCAATCTCCCGGATCTATCTTGGTGCCCATTGGGCCACCGATGTGATAGGAGGGTATTTGTTCGGCTTTTTTTACCTCGGGATATTGCTTAGATATTACTTAAAAGAACCCCAGTTCAAACGTCCTCAAGACGGCTGATCATCCGACCACGAAGAAATCTCTTCGATCGCACCAAACTCCGTTTTGCGCCCAGAACAACAAATCTCACTACCTCTGCGACATTCCCTCCGTTGCCCCGGGAAACCCAACTGCCGGATCCGGCTTCGAGGGAGGGATCGCGCTCGCAGGCCCACCGGTGCCGGGAAAGGTGTTCAACCAGCGCTTTTGGGGGCGTCCGGGCTTGTGAGGAATTAATCCCTTTTCCATCCCTTTGATCTATTACGCTTTGCACATTTCTTTGGTAACTCTAGTCGGGAAGAATAACCGTCAGATCACGATCCGGCACTCTCTCGGCGTTCCAGCCGCCTCCGCAAGTTTCAGCAAGAGTGGAACAACAAGAGTTCATGCGTCACAGTGAAAGGACATCCAACTATGAAGAAGCAAAAGCTCAGTTTCCTGCTATGTGCCGTGGTCTGTGCAGGGGTGGCACTCTCGTCGATGAACTGCTCGGTCATGGGATTGACGTATGGAACTGTCAGCGTCAATATCACCGATCAGCCCGTTTGGGGGCCAACGGGGTATGACCACGCCCAGTACTATTACATACCTGAGATAGACGCATACTATTCTGTCTACGAACGACAGTACATCTACAGGGATGGGTCAAGCTGGATATATGGCACATCGTTGCCTTCCCGTTACAGCAGCTATGATCCGTACCGTTCATACAAAGTGGTCATCAATGAAGACAAGCCGTACCGATACAACGATAGCCACCGGGAGAAATACAAGACGTTCAAAGGTACGAAGAATCAGCAGGTGATTCGCGATAGCCGTGATCCCAAGTACTTTGAGCACAAAGATCATCCGGAACATGACAAACGGGTGAAAGAAAAGAATCGTTGACTTGCTCTTTAATCTATGCACCAGGATGAACCTTACGAAGTCTTGTCGGCGTCGGCCGGTAGTTGACGCTGGAGAGTCTGAAAGGATACAGGTATAAAGATGAGCGATTATAGAATGTCAGGTTCAAGTCTGTACGACGCAGACCATCAGCTCGTCGCGAAAACAAAGGGCGAAAGTCTCTTTGACAACGCGAATCGCAGAATCGGTTCTATCAAGGGGGACACCCTTTTCGACCCGGCAGACAGGAAGATGATGAGTGTTCGCGGCTCGGATATCTACGATGAATCCGGCAAGAGGGTCGCCTCAGTTGCAGTGGTGAAGAAATCAATCCAGGGGGCTACGGAAGAAATAACATCCAGTGCCCTGTGGTACTGCTTCATTCGCTGACGCGGGAGTTCCCCGGATTGATTCTCGTCCGCCGGCATCAGAACCTCACCGATGCGCTCCTCACTGGTTTCCGTTCAAAGACCTGAGGTTCAACCTGCCGTGAAAACTTGCCGGTAGAAGAGCTCCGCATTCGTTGAACAGCACCTTCGGCGGGCGGGGCTCCCTTTGAGCGCACAAGGGCTTCCCGGCCCGTCCCAGCCTCGCTATTCCGCAATCGACAATTCCAACGCTGCTTTGGTAGCCTCAGATTCTCCTTGGCCCTCCAGGGCTTTCACAAAAAGCCACAACCGATGCTGGCTGCTTTTTCCGACGTCCTTATCCAATCTGCGGGTGATTCCCGTCGGGCAGCCCTTGAAACTTGCCATGAATAGCCCTACTTTCGCGTTGGCCGTTCCGAATCTTACATCGCGAACTCTGCACGATTTCAAACCAGCATATTTGTCTTTTTGATTCTTGTGTAGGTGCCTGTGTGGGAGCTGAGGGAGGAACACGAGCGGACAAAAGCTCCAGGTGAATCATGAATCCGCAGTCGAACACTACAATTTTCATACACAGGAGGCTCTCATGATCGCACGGGGGAGGTTCTTTACCGTTCTTACCATTTTTGTTGCCTGTGCAGTGTTGGCGTGGTCTTGCGCAAGCTCTTCGAGCAGTGCATCAAGAGATGAAACAGCCCCAAAGGAATCCGGCGGTGCAGCGGCTGCAATCCTGGTAGTGGTATTGGTCGTTGTGTTAGTTGTAGTGCTCATGATCCCGGGCGGTGAAGCGGCACCAGCTGAGCAGGTGCAAGTTACGCCGCTGAAAGATGATGTTCCACCGGTACGTAATACGGCTATAAAAGTCGTCATCAACGTCAACTTCAATTACGAGACAAAAAGACCTGAAGATGAAGCGCGAAGGGCAGCCGTTGATCGTGTGCTGGCTCGTCTCAACGAGGATGCGAATTTGGACGGGAACAGGTTTGCCTTCCCAGACGGTGAGGCGTCAAACCTTACCCTGGACTTCACTTTTGGCAATGAGGGACAACCCGGAAACGACCGATTTACCGGGAGCGTTGTCATGAACGGCTGGGGGTGGGGCTATATCGGTACTTTCAACAGCGGGCAATATCCATATAGTGACCCTGACAAACTGGTTAATATGTTGACAGACCAGGTGTACGGTCTCATTCACACAGGTTGGCACGATAGTCGAAAAGACAGCAACTGATTCACAGCTGAGTTCGCAGCCGCGAATTTATCTGGCAGATCGCTTCACAGGCTTCAGAAGAAGATCCTGGAAATCAAAGCTGAAGTCCGTCGACGGGGAGACTGCTCTCATTTTTGCCTGATCAATGCTTCCATCGGGATTAAGCGAGAACGTCACGAACGCATCGGCGCGCAGCTCACGGTCCTTCCATTTCGCGATGAACGTATCGTACTGCCAGTGCTGGAGCTCCCCTTCCAGCGAAGGTGTGTGCCCGAATTTCATCACGAGCTTCCCGTTCTCAAAAACCACAGTGATATCGCCATACCACGCGTCGCTGTACGTTCCGGCGTAGCCTGCAAGAGGAAGCGACGGGCGCGACGTGCTGTCCCTCTTCCCTGCCGTCATCTTGTCGGCCATTTCAATCCTCGAAACCGACCGGGCGTGAACTTTCTTGAAAAGTTCGAGCCAATTCGTCTTCTTGCCTCCGACAAACTGATCCAGCACATGGTAGGTGATCGACTCGAAGGCTTCGCCTGCTTCCTGGTTCGTTAATGCCGCAACACCCAACTTGAGCTCAGGGATCATTGCGACCTTTGAAACGTAGCCGGGGAGTCCCCCGGTGTGATGAACGAACTTGTACCCTTGATAATCGCTGAGTCCGAATCCGAGAGCATACCCGTTGAAATTCGCCCGCAGGGCCGCAAACTCAGGCGGCGGGTTGCCTATGGGGATCGGAGTCACCATCCGCCACAGCTGAACGGTCGTCTGGGGCGAAAACAACCTGGCTCCCCCGGAGACACGCCCCGAGTCGAGTTGAACGATCATCCATTTGGCGATATCGCGCGCGCTTGCATTGATGCCGCCGGCAGGATTCGTGTTGTCGCTCGTGAAGGGTTCAATGGGCCGGACCTTTCCATCCAAGCGGGCGTGAGTTGCTGCGACGTTCCCATTGCCCGTCGCGTCCGAATGCCTGACGTTGCTGTCGGTCATGCCTGCCGGGGCAAGAATCCGCTTTGCGACAAAGTCCTCCCAGCTCGATCCCGTCACTGTTTCTATCACTTCTCCTGCGATCAAATAGAGAACATTGTCGTATGCGTAAGCACCACGAAAACTCCTCGCCAGCGGGATGAACTTCAACCGCCTCGCGATTTCCTTCCGGTCATACGTCGAAGCCGGCCACCAGAGAAGATCTCCCGCTCCTAGTCCAAGCCCGCTCCTGTGCACGAGGAGGTCACGAATCGTGATCTCCTGTGTCACATAGGGATCTGAGAGCTGGAACCATGGTAGATACCTGACAACCGGCGCATCCCACTCAAGCTTCCCTTCTTCGACGAGAAGCCCCAGCGCCGTTGCCGTGAAGGCTTTCGTATTTGACGCGATGCCGAACAGGGTTTGGTCATCCACAGGGGCCGGCTCCCCCATTTTTCGAACGCCATACCCCTTCGCGAGGAGCACCTTGCCGTCCTTCACGATGGCGAGAGCAAGGCCGGGGACCTCGAATTCTTTCTGGACGCTCCGGACGAAGGCGTCGAGGTCACCGACTGCGATCTGTGCCCGAGCCTCCATGGAGCTGAAAAGGATGCTGAGAGTTGATAACAAGAGTATCCGCGTGATGGCAGGTTTGCTCATAGTATCTCCGTTTCTCAATCCACAATTTGCCATTGACAATCTCCGCCACCCCACCCTACCCTCCCCTTCCCGAACTTGCCTTAATCTCATACTCTTTCGGCGGCTCGGCGTTCAACAACCACTTCACAAAATAGTCCCATCGGCGACGCATCATATAGTTGGATTGGCTGCTATAGCCATGGGCCTGACTGGGCAGCACGAGCAGGTCGAAGTCCTTGTTTGCTTTGATCAGCGCTTCCACGACGACGAAGGTGTTGTACGGCGGAACGTTGTTGTCGAGCAATCCGTGAGCGAGGAGGAGATGGCCCTTGAGATTCTTGGCAAAGTTCTGATTCGCTTCAATGTCGTAATTGTCTGTACCGTCGGCATTGCGGACAAGAAGACCCTGGTAGCGCTCACCCCAGTCATCCTCGTACAGGCGCTGATCGTGGTTGCCGGATTCGGAAATGCCGACCTTGAAGAAATCGGGATACCGGAACATCGCATCAGCCGCAATGAAGCCGCCTCCGGAATGGCCCCACATGCCGGCGCGGTCAATATCAATCCAGGAGTATCTCTGAGCCAGTTCCTTCATTCCTGCGACCTGGTCCGGGAGAGTGTTATCGCGTCCCATCGCGCCATAGTACGTGTCATGGAATGATTTCGACCGGTCCGGAGTCCCCATGCCATCGATCGACACAACAACGAAACCCAGTTCTGCCAGCGCCTGGCGGTCACCCCGCGCCGGCGAGAACGAGCGGCTGCCCACACTGCCGCTCTGCGGACCCGGATAGGCATTGTTGATGATCGGGTACTTCTTTGTCGAATCGAAGTTCGTCGGACGGAACATCAGGCCGTAGATGTCCGTCTTGCCGTCGCGCCCCTTCATCGTGATCGGGATCGGCGGCTTCCAACCCGTGGCAATCAGTCTTGAGATGTCCGCTCTGTCAAGCGGCATGACAAGCTGGCCGTCCCGATCGCGCACATTCACGACAGGCGGGACATCGGGTCTCGAGTATGCGTCGATCAAATATCTGCCGGTTGGCGAAAGTTGAATGCTGTGGTGAGCGTCTTCGGGCGTGAGAAGCACGAGGTTCTTTCCGTCCAGACCGATTCGGTAAAAGTGCAGAAAATACGGATCCCTGCCCTTCTCGCGCCCGTACGCGCCAAACCAGAGCGTCCGCGTTTTCTCATCCACTTTCACGATTTGAGAGACCATTCCCGGGCCGGCGGTAATTTGTTTCTTGAGTTTCCCTGTCGTCAGATCATAAAGGTAAAGCTGTCCCCAATTGTCCCGCTGCGAGTACCAGATCACCTCATTGGAGCCCCACAACACTTCCCACCCGGAGGTTGATTCGAAATGTGTCAGCACCGTCTCCTCAAAAACCGTGCGCACGATACCGGACGAGGCTTCGGCAACACGCACCACAGTCTGCTTGTGGTCTCGCGAGGTGGACGCAAGGGCGAGGCGCGATCCGTCCGGGCTCCACTTGTAGTCGGTCACGGAAATGTCGTCACTCAACGTCGCACGATGATAGTCGGGAGGCAACTGCAATCGGACGGTGCGCGGGCCTTCGAGCTCGATAACCACGCGATGGATCATCGCGACGACGCTGTCTCCGGGAAGCGGGTACTTCCATGCACGAAGCTTCGGATGTCCCACCCTGGTTTCCACAAGATACATCTCCCCGACACTTCGTTCGTCCTGCTGTTGCGTTGCTATTTTCTTCGAATCCGGTGACCAGAGGAGAACGGCACGGTCGCTGCCGGACCATCCGGCGTTGTCGGTGGCGTAGCCAAAGTCCTTCACGCCGTCGGTGGTGAGTTGTCTCTCCTGCTTCGTTGCCACCTCACGCACCCAGAGGTTCCAGTCACGGATGAAAGCTTCCTTCTTGCCATCCGGGGAAACGACGGCTGCGGTCATGAAGCCCCTGCGGCCCCGCGGCCTTTCCTGCGCCGCGGTGTCCTTGGCGTCCGGCTTGTATGGCACACGCGTCCGTTTTGCCGGATCGATGACGTAGTATGCAACTCCCGTTTCAGTCGGTCTGCGATACCAGAACCGTTCACCTTCAAGCCACTTGGCCGCGACGGTTCCACCGACAACCAGCGGCATCACATTGGGAGCCAGAAATTTCTCTGCACGAGCATAGTCGTCGGCAGTCAGGACTTCCGATTGTGGCTGGACAACAAACGGCAGACAAACAACGAAGAACCAGAAGAGCTTTCGCATCTTAGTCTCCTTTTTCAAATGGGCTCTTGTATCAAAGTCTGCAGGACTTTGCGACCCAACGGAATAATGCCGCGGCAGACGGCTGGTCAATTGATTGAGCGGTTATTTGGTCAGAAGATCGTCGCACAATTAACCATTTAACCTTTCAACACTTTAACCAATTAACCCAACAGGATTTTCACTTTTATGCGTCAAAAGGTAGGTACGGAGGGTGTGAAATGCAACTTCTCATCAGCCTATCTTTATCTTGACGGGTTTTACGTTCCAGATCTTCGCGGCATACTCGCGGATGGATCTGTCTGATGAAAACCTCCCTACGCGCGCGACATTGAGAATGGACATTCTTGTCCACTGAGCCTGATCGCGATAAGCCACATCGACCCGGTTCTGGCATTCGATGTACGGCGCATAGTCAGCCATGAGCATGTACGGATCGAAGTAGAGGAAGGAATCGACAAGCGGTTTAAAGAGACCCGGATCTCCCCTCGAGAGGGCTCCGCTGAGGATCAGATTGATGACCTCACGCAGTTCACCGTTTGTCTCCATGCAACGGAACGGATCGTATCCCTCGGTCCTCAGAGTGCTGACCTCGTCAGCCGCGAGCCCGAAGAGGAAGAAATTCTCCGCTCCCACCGCCTCACGAATCTCGACGTTCGCTCCATCCAGCGTTCCGATGGTGAGCGCTCCGTTCATGGAGAATTTCATGTTCCCGGTCCCGGAAGCCTCTTTACCCGCCGTCGAAATTTGCTGCGAGAGATCGGCGGCAGGATAGACAGCATGGGCATTCTTTACGTTGAAGTCGGGCAGAAAAACCACTTTCAGCCTCCCTGCGACATCGGGATCGTTGTTCACAACCTCCGCCACGCTGTTGATCAGTTTGATGATCAGCTTCGCCATCCGGTAGCCGGGGGCGGCCTTGCCGGCAAAAATCACCGTCCGGGGGACAAAGTCAATTCCTGGATCCACCTTGATCCTGTTATAGAGCGACAAAACATGAAGGACGTTCAAATGCTGGCGCTTGTACTCGTGTATCCGCTTGACCTGGATATCGAAGAGTGATGACGGGTCCACGACCACCCCGGTGCGCTCACGGATCACGGCGGCAAGCTTCGCCTTGTTTTCGTACTTGATCTGACGCCACTCGTTCTGGAATTCTCCGTTGCCTGCATACTTCTCAAGCTTCTGCAGATGGCTTTCCATGTTCTGTATCCACCGATCGCCGATCTTGCTTGTGATGAGCCGGGCCAGATGAGGATTCGCGAGTACAACCCAGCGACGGGGCGTTACGCCGTTCGTGACGTTGAGGAATTTCTCCGGAAAGAGCTCGTGGAAGTCGAACAGCACATCCCGCTTGAGCAACTCCGTGTGCAGCGCCGCGACGCCGTTGATCGCATGGCTTCCGACGCTCGCAAGATTGGCCATCCGGACAAACTTGCTGCCTGATTCCTCTATCAGGGAGAGGCGCGCAATCCGGCTCTCATCATTGCACCCTTTCGCACGAATTTCTTCAAGGAAGCGTCTGTTTATCTCGAAAATGATTTCGAGATGCCGGGGCAGGAGACTGCCGAACAGCGGCAGCGGCCATTTCTCCAAAGCCTCCGGAAGCAGGGTGTGGTTTGTGTAACCAAACGTGTTTTGCGTGATGTGCCAGGCCACGTCCCATTCCAACCTGTGCTCGTCGACGAGAAGGCGCATCATCTCGGCAACGGCAATCGAGGGATGGGTATCATTGAGCTGAATCGCGTTTGATTTGTGAAAATCCTTCATATCATCGCCCCTGCGCAAATGGACCCTGATCAAGTCCTGCAATGAGCATGAGACGAAGAAGTACTGCTGCTCGAGCCGAAGGAGTTTTCCCCGGATGGCTTCGTCGTTCGGATAGAGGACTTTCGTGATGTTTTCGGACGACACCTTGCTTTCCACCGCACCGTAATAATCGCCGACGTTGAACGCCTGGAAGTCGAACGATTCTGTTGCCTCAGCTTTCCACAGCCGGAGGAGGTTTACCGTATTCACCTTGTACCCGGGGACAGGTATATCGCACGCCACGCCGCGGACGGCGCGATCGGGAACCCAGAGCACCTTATGCCGCCCTTCTGCGTCGGCAGTGTGTTCCGTGTGCCCTCCGAAGTTGACGTTGAACGTGATCTCGGGCCTGGGGACTTCCCAGGGATGGCCGAACCGAAGCCATTTGTCGGTAACTTCGACCTGCCACCCGTCACGTATTTCCTGATCGAAAATCCCGAACTCATACCGGATTCCGTATCCGACTCCCAGGATTTCGAGCGCCGCGAGTGAGTCAAGAAAACATGCTGCAAGGCGACCGAGCCCGCCGTTCCCAAGCCCCGGCTCCTCTTCCTGTTCAAGCAGATCATCCAGGTCGTGCCCCAGCTCGGAGACCGCCTGCTTCACCTCATCGTAAATTCCAAGACTGATCAGATGGCTCCCGAGCTGCGGACCGATCAGGAACTCCGCCGAGAGATAGCTGACAGATTTGACTTTGGTGCCCATGTAGGACTCGATGGTCTGCATCCACCTGTGCAGAATTCTGTCACGGACCGTGTACGCCAGAGCCATGTACCAGTCATTTCGCGTTGCAGTCATCGGTACCCGGCCCTGGATCAGGTAGAGGTTGTCCATGATTGCGCGCTTGAGAGCCGAAGGGGTGAGCGCAGTGCGGACATCTTCCTGAACAGCCCGTTTTACTGAGCGCGGTGATTTGCTGCCGGTCTTCTTCATGTGCGTCCTGCGATGCGGTGGGTGATTCTTGCGATCATCGACCTTCAGATGGAGGTGGGTGCGGTAAGGACTACTTGAACCTAGCGAAATGAGGGGGGAATGTCAATTACCGCGCCAGGAAGTTGAGGATGGCTTCCAGGCTCTCTTCGGGCGCTTCTTCGTGCGGGATGTGTCCGCAGTCGGGAATAATTACCAGGCTTGATGTACGAATGTCACGCCACAATCGGCGGCCCTGCTCGACCGGGATGGCCGAATCGTCTGCTCCCCAGAGAATGAGGGTCGGCACCTCGATGGTCTTGATCAATGCAGAAATCGAGTCCGGGTTTGCCGGGACAACCTGCTTCGCGCACTCGACAAAGGAGTTGTAGCTCCCGGGCTCGTCGAGAAAGTCAGCATGTCGTGCGATCCTTTCTTCGGACAATTTCCGCGCATCGTGAAAGAGACGATGGAGCACGAGGCTTGCCCGGGTCTGAGCCGGAACAAGTTTCATCACAACCCAGTTAATGACCGGTTTTGTAAGAATCTCGATAAAGAAGGGGAACTTCTGTACGTATGCAGCAGCATCGATCAGAACCAACCGCCGAATCAAACCGCCATTCAGGCGGGATCGATCATGGAAGTACGTGTAGAGACATACTGCACCGCCGTAAGAATGGCCCACGAGAGTAACGTCATGGAGCTTCTGCGTTTTCATGAAGGCAAGGACAACCTCAGCCTGGTCTTCAAGAGAGTACTTGTCATCGTCGGGTTTTGATGACAATCCAAAGCCCTTAAGATCAAGGAAGAACAGCCTGTTGCCCAAGGCAAGTCGAGACTGGATGTCTCTCCAGGTTTCTACAGACGCCCCAAACCCATGGAGAAATACAATGGGCGAGTCACCATTTCCGTAGACCTCGTAGCTGATCCGTATCTGATCAGTGTATGCAAAAGTCTGCTTCAGGTCACTTGATGGTCTGGTGACATTCGTTGAACAACCGCCGACGAAGAGAATCACCAGGAGAAAGCCGATCGCCTTGTACATGGGACCTCAAGTCCAGTCAAAACCCGGTTCGCACGCGCACAAGACTCTCCTGCCATCGAAGAGGAGAGCCTCAGCAGGTTCTTCAAAGCAGGCAACTACCGGCGGGCGTTGATTTTCATCTGTTCGTGTATGCGGTCATTTTCATCCCTGACCTCATCGGCCACCTTGAAATAGAGTTTGACCGCCGCAGGCATTGCATCGGCTGGTTCTCCGAGAAGTTCCCTTCCGTAAGCGATGATCAGGCTCGAAGTAATGGTGAGAGCGTATTGTTCGTGTTTCGTCAGGTCTGGCATAGCAGCCTCCTTAGTTGAATCGGCATTGACGCGATCATTGAAGTGATCATCAAGAAACGCGTTTTTGCCTCTCGTAACGGAAAGCCTGATCGAGAGCTTCGATCCAGGGCCCCCGATACTCACCGTGGGGGCTTCTCGTCAGGATACGGTGAAGAGTATACCGATGATTGCTTTGAGGCGTAATAGCCCGAAAGGATGAAA
>Ga0154319_1102_pt1 | contig 16480 bp, 16 predicted proteins | sample RifGroA2_FD_117659 | JGI IMG/M metagenome (GOLD analysis project Ga0154319, IMG submission 117659) | Ignavibacteria bacterium GWA2_54_16 | reverse complement strand
ACCGTGCGGACACGCCGGTTTCCCAGGTGATCGATATCGTCGACCGTCTTCTTGCCCTGCTGCAAATCAATGAGGTACTTCACGATCGCGACGATATCTTCCCTCGTCAGGGTCGTGACATCTTCCTTGATGGACAGGCCGAGCTTCGCATTCATCCGATGACGTCCGACATCACCGAGGTCATAGCGTTTTGGATTGAAGAAGAGCCGGTCGATCAGGTTCTTGGCTGTGTCGAGATCCGGCGCTTCGCCGGACCGGAGCTGCGAGTAGATGGCTTCGAGCGCGTCCTCTTCAGAACGGGAGACGTCGCGCAGAATCGTGTTGGCGATGACAGAACCGTCCGTCGCTTCCGACTTGAGGAAGCGGATCTTCCGAATCTCCGCCTTCTTGATCTGCTTGATGTGGTCTTCCGTGAGCTTCGCATCTTTGTTGATGAAAATCTCGCCGGTCTTCTTGTCGAACACATCGCTGCAGATGGTGCGTCCGAGATACTCCTTCATGGCCACCTTGGTGGCGTCCACCTCTTCCACGAGCTCGAAGAGGTTGAGAATTTCGTCATCGGAGGAATATCCAAGGGCGCGGAGGAGCGTCGTGACCGGGAATTTCTTTTTCCGGTCGATGTAGGCGTACATCACATTATTGATATCGGTCGAGAACTCAACCCACGATCCGCGGAACGGAATGATGCGGGCGGAGTACATGAGTGTGCCGTTCGGGTGTACGGACTCGCCGAAGAAAACACCGGGCGACCGGTGGAGCTGGCTGACGACAACACGCTCGGCGCCGTTGATAATGAACGTACCGCGCGTGGTCATGGCCGGCAGGTTACCGAGATAGACTTCCTGCTCAACGGTGTCGGTGAACTCCTGGCTTCCTTCGCGTTTCGAGGAGAGCCGGAGTTTTGCCTTCAGCGGAACGGAGAAAGTCAGACCGCGTTCCTGACATTCGACGACAGAGTATTTTGGTTTTTCGACATAGTACTCAGCGAACTCGAGCAGGAAGTTCTCGCGCGCGTCGGTGATCGGGAAATTCATCTCGAACACCTGCTGCAGTCCGTGCTTCTTTCTGCGATGAGGCGGGACATCCGCCTGGAGGAACTTGTTGAACGAATCGATCTGTACGTTGAGTAGGTCCGGCGTGTCGATAACCGAGGGAATGCGGCCGAATGAGATTCGACTGTTTGAGCCATTGGATTGGTTCTTCAATTCAACCACTCCTTTTGAAATTGATGAATAAACGCACCGTCAGATCCCGCACATCACTTCCCTATGGGCGAAGAAGCGGGCAAATCCGCGGCCTGCAACAGCTACGCTCTAAAGATAGCTCAAGCCGATGGCTCGTTCCCGCAGGATCGAAGAAACCATCGGCTTTGAGACTAGTTCTTTGTGCAAGTGTATTCGCACTCTTCAACAACAATGAAAAAAGAAAAGTTCAAGAGAAACGACTGGCGCTCTTTACTTCAGCTCCACCTGACCACCTGCTTCTTCGAGTTCCTTCTTCAGCTTCTCAGCTTCTTCCTTGTTGAGGCCTTCCTTCACGACTTTCGGAGCGCCATCGACGAGGTCCTTGGCTTCCTTCAGTCCGAGTCCGGTTGCAGCGCGGACGACTTTGATGACGTTGATCTTCTGTGCGCCGGCGCTCTTGAGTTCGACGGTGAATTCCGTCTTCTCTTCAGCCGCCGGGGCTGCCGCTGCTGCAGGAGCCGCAGACATCATCATCGGTGCGGCTGCGGTGACTCCGAACTTCTCTTCGAGGGCCTTCTTCAGTTCCGCGGCCTCGAGAAGCGTAAGCTTTTCAATTTTTTCGACGATTTCGGTTACTGCTGACATTGTCCTTCTCCTTGATTAAGATTGTTCAAACTTTTGTCGCTGGTTAGGCGGCTTTCTTTTTCTCGATGGCATCGATCACATTCACGAGATCGCGGGCGAGGGCGCCAATGGCGCCGACGATACCGGAGATCGGTGCGTGGATGCTTCCAATCACTCCGGCCATCAATTCAGGACGACCCGGAAGTTTGGAGAGCTGATCGAGCTGCGAACCGTCAAAGACCTGTTTTTCGAGAACGGCAACTTTCAGTTTCAGCTTGCCTGACTTCTCATTGAACTTCTTGATGATCTTTGCCGGTGCAATAGCGTCATCGTAGCTGAAAGCGATACCTGTCGGCCCAACCAGTTTGTCGTACACGGCATCGTAGCCGGTCACTTGCTCCAGGGCTTTTCGCGCCAGCGTATTCTTCACCACTCTGTACTCGACGCCTGCCTTCCGGAACTCGCGTCGGAGCTCAGTTGCCTCTCCAACGGTCAGCCCGGAAAAGTCGGCGAAGTACATCGCGGCAGCGCGAGAGGCCTTGTCGACCACTTCAGCTACGATCGCTTCTTTGTCCGATCGGTTCATGGGTACCTTCCAAATATCGATTAAGTGTCACTACGTCGAGCCGGACACAAACCCGGCCTGCGAAGGACGATGAGAAGCCCCGATCTCTCGGGCATCGTACTTCGTCGTTCGTTTAGATGTGAGTGCGTAAGTTCGTGTTAGTGCGCCGCGACTTCATTGCGATCGATGTGGACACCGGGTCCCATCGTAGTCGAAATCGCGATGCTTTTGATATAGGTGCCTTTCGCCGACGAGGGCTTCAGGCGTACAATGGTGTTCAGGAATGACTGGATGTTTTCCACCAGCTGAGCCTGTCCAAATGTCGCTTTCCCCACCGTGGCGTGCACGATGCCGGCCTTGTCGACGCGGAATTCTATTTTGCCCGCTTTCACTTCCTTGACGGCCTTACCGACTTCAGCGGTAACCGTGCCGCTCTTCGGGTTCGGCATGAGGCCGCGGGGGCCGAGAATCCTTCCGAGCTTTCCGAGCTCGCCCATCACGTCGGGCGTGGCGATGATAACGTCGATATCCGCCCAGCCCTGCTGGATTTTCTCAAGGTAGTCCTGGAATCCGACATGATCCGCTCCGGCCGCCTTCGCCTCGTCGTCTTTCGGAGGCTTCGCGATGACGAGCACGCGCACTTCCTTGCCAATACCATGCGGGAGTGCCACGGTACCTCGAAGCGCCTGATCGGCCTTCTTGGGATCAACACCGAGGCGCACGGCGATATCGACGCCTTCGGCGAACTTCGCCGACGCTGTGTCTTTCACCTTCTGCACTGCTTCGGCAATCGTGTAGCTCTTGTTCTCGACTTTCGTCGCCACTGCTTTGAAACGCTTGCTTCGGGTTCTCATACCAACAATCTCACTTTCGTGCACGTGTTGTTAATCTTCGACCGTGATGCCCATGCTGCGGGCTGTCCCGGCTACCATGCTCATCGCTGCATCGACCGACGCGGCGTTGAGATCAACCATCTTCATCTCGGCAATCTCGCGAACCTGCTTCTTCGACACCACACCCACCTTGTTGCGGTTGGGTTCGCCGGAGCCCTTCTCGAGCTTGAGAGCCTTCAGCAGGAGCGTTGCAGCGGGCGGAGTCTTGGTGATGAAGGTGAACGACTTATCACTGAAGACCGTGATAATCACCGGGATGATGAGCCCTTGCTGATCCTTGGTCCGGGCGTTGAACTGTTTGCAGAACTCCATGATGTTGACGCCCTTTTGACCGAGCGCCGGACCAACCGGAGGTGCCGGGTTCGCTGATCCCGCGGGTATCTGCAGCTTGATGAATCCTGTGATTTTTTTCGCCATAAACGATCTACCTCTCTCTCTATAGTAGACGACCTGCAGTTTCTAAATCTACTTTTCCAATTCCACCTGAATGAAATCCAGTTCCACGGGGGTTTTCCGCCCGAAGATACTTACCATCACCTTGACCTTCAACTTTTCGGCGTTGACTTCCTGAACGAACCCGGAGAAGTTGTTGAACGGACCCTCGATCACCTTGACCGGATCCCCGAGACGGAACGGGATCTCGACAAGCTCCACATCCTGCTTCGATTCCATCTTCCCGATAAGTCGGCGCACTTCGTCCGGCTGCAGCGGCGCGGGATTGTTCTTATCCGGCACAAACCCGAGCACCGACGGCGCTTCGAGAATGAGATGGTTTGTCTCCTTGTCCAGCTCAGCCTCGACGAGAACGTATCCGGGGAAGAAGTTTTTCACCTTCGCCTTCTTCTTCCCGTCCTTCACCTCGATCACCTTCTCCGACGGAATCATGACGCTCGAAAGCCGTTCGCCGAGATTCAGGCGAGCGGTTTCGGACTCCAGGTAAGCCTTCACTTTGGCTTCGTGACCCGAGTATGTCCGAACAACATACCAGCGTTTACTCAATTCGTACGCCCTTCCTCAGATTACAGAATCGCTTTCAGGGCAGCTGCCAACACTGTGTCGACACCCCAGGTGAAAATGGAAATGATAAGGCAAACGATGATGACGATTTTCGTGGACTCTGCGAGTTCCTCCCGCGTCGGCCACGTGACCTTACCCATCTCTTTGACAACATCATTGAAAAAATTTATGATCTTTTCTTTCATCGCTGATCACTCAAGGAAGAAGTTGTGTCTGACTGCTACCAATGGTTTTTCGGGTGCACGTCGGGAGGGACTCGAACCCCCAACCTGCGGTTTTGGAGACCGCTGCTCTACCAATTGAGCCACCGACGTAGGTATTGTTGTCCTGCGGGCGTCTGATGCTCTCAGCTCTCAGCCCACATCCGCAGGATATCCGCCATCAAAGTCACGCTACTTCGTTTCTTTGTGGAGCGTCCGCTTTTTGCACCAGGGACAGTACTTCTTGTATTCCACTCTCCCGGTTTGTTTCTTTTTGTTCTTCGTGGTGCTGTAGTTCCGCCGCTTGCAGGTCGAGCATTCCAATGTGATGATATCTCTCACGATGTCAAACTCCGCTTATGGTCAAAAACTTTCATTCGTTGTTGCAGTGAGCTTGCGATCGGGATTGAACCGATGACCTCTTCCTTACCAAGGAAGTGCTCTACCGACTGAGCTACGCAAGCAGAACACCAACTTCGTTATTCGATATTCTCTAATCGATATTCGTTATTCACCGCGAAGACTGAATATCAAACTCCGAATCTCGAACTCAGAAGTTAGGAGCTGAGCGGGAGACGGGACTCGAACCCGCGACCAACAGCTTGGAAGGCTGTGACTCTACCAACTGAGTTACTCCCGCAATCAAAATTTCAATTGTCGTCGACAATTGAAATTTTGATGGTGGGCAGGGAAGGATTCGAACCTCCGAAGGCGTGTGCCGTCAGATTTACAGTCTGATGCGTTTAACCACTTCGCTACCTGCCCGGTTACATCCGAGACGCGACCACGCCTCCTGCCACCCACTCCATGTAAATCACGATCTGTGCGCGGAGAAATAAAACTCCTCGGTCGCACCTCTTGAGCTGGCGGGCGGATTCGAACCGTCGACCTGCTGATTACAAGTCAGCTGCTCTACCAACTGAGCTACGCCAGCAGACAAACGTGCCCCGACCGCGAATCGTCTTTTCGAAACATCCAGGTGCCAAAAACGACTGCAGCCTAAAGAAATTGGGGGAAACGCGTGGAACACGAGACTACTAATTTAACAAATATTGGTTAATAGTCAACGGCAAACATCAGAAAAATCAATGCTTTACGCGGATTCATCTGTTTGTAGCAGGCGGTTTTGAGTCGAGGTCGTGAAGGAGCGATTTTGCGGTCTGAAATGTAGGATCGATGACAAGCACGTTTTCGAGGCAGTACCGGGCATCAGAATATCGATTTTGCCTCAAAAAAAGCGCCGCTGTCGAGGTTAACATCTTAGCATACAGACTTCGGATCCCGATGGTTAGTCGTGAGCTTATGGATGCAGCCCGATAGAAGATCTGAGGGGTGGCAACGATGACACTATCGGGGTTGTCAGACAGCCTGAACATCAAGCCGCTGGGGACTCTCACAAGCCAGGCGCCAAATTCGGGCTCAATCTCGGGTCCAACGTAGACCGGCCGATCCCGCATCGATTTGACTATGAAATCATTGATCATGGCGACATATCGCTCTTCAATCACCCCCGGATTATACGGTAAACCGTGTTCGAACTTGCTCAATTCGACAAGAAACGCATCCACCTTGCCCTGCGAACGCTCGATGAGCCACGGAAAGCGGCTCTTCAGATGCACGAAATACCATGACCTGCGCAATAGCTCTTTGTCAATGACTGCGACGTCCGGACGCTCTTTCTTTACGGCTTGATAATAGAGCGAAGGCGAGATGAAATAGTCCCATTGGAAGGTAAGAATCAGTGCGTTCGGCGCCGTGTTCGAAAGCACGGTCCGGAGGTAGTCCTCGGTCAGGAAGTTGTCTGATTCATCCACCGATGAGTAGTTACCTGAGATCTGGAATGCAGGCAACGCCAGGAGCAGGATGACCGACAGCATACGCGCAACGGCCTGATAATTCCGCCAGACAATTTCCAAAAGAGCCACGATACCAAAGAACGCAAATACGCCGCTTGCGAGGTAGGCAAGAAGGAAGTATGAGTCGATATCGTAAATATCATAGTTGATGGAGTACAAGACGCATCCCACAAAAGCAGTCACGAAAAACCAGAACAAGGTCTTCTCCGCCCTGTAGAGACGGAGAAGACCGTAGACCAGTATCGCAATCACAAGCCAATGGAACTCAGAAGAGAAATGCCCGGCGAAGTAGGAAAACTGTTTTGCGGCGCTTTCAAACCCGGAGAACATCCAGTTTCGATATTGCTTTCCGCTGATGTGCCAGAAAAGGCGCTCGACGTCGGCAGGATATCCCCACTGCACCGGAAGAAGTGCATGCGCTCTCAAGGGAAGGTAGAGATAGACGCTGAGGCCCGACAGGAACAGAGGCAGCAATTTCACAGCGCGCTTCAGTGCACCGCGACCGGCTCCATACTGTCTCACATACAGCGTGAGGGCTGCCGGAACAAGCAGAAGCGTCGTAAGATGGTTCGCGAAGCTCAGTCCGAGGAGAAAAGCTGCGGCGAGGAGTGAACGCGGGATTTCACCATCGCCGCCGGGATCTGCTTCATAGCTCTTCAGCAACTGCAGAATCGTCAGAAGCGTTAACAGTATATGAAGACCGTATACTTCGATGGCAGCGGATTGTGCCCAGACCGTTGTGCTGAAGGCAAGCACCAGCGACGCCAGACCCGATGCAGACCGGCTGAGAAACCGATCGCGCACTTTTGCGAGCTTGCCTAACACGAGCGTCACTCGTGAGAAAACTCCAACGCCGAGGGCAACCACCAGAGCGGAGAATCCGTTGAGAACGACAATCTGGTTTCCGCCGAACGAGAACCAATGAGCAAGATGAGCCGTCAGGGTGAAAAGCGGATATCCGGTTGGATGGGCTATTCCCATGACACACGCAACCGCGGCGAGTTCGCCCGCATCAATGAAAGAAACAGAGCGGCACATCGTCATCAGATAGACTCCGAAGGCGATGGCCATGACCAGGCCGGTCATGAGCCAGTCTCGAAATGCGTTCGATCGATCGTCCGCTCTCATCGTGGAAGAGATTTCAGAATGTTCGTAAGAAGTGCACGGTTTTCTTTTCTGATCCTCCGGACAAGATTCCGCAACTGTTTCGGGGAGTGAAGCTGCACCGAGGCGGCTATCAGCTGAAGCCTATCCGGACCCGCTGGCAGGACAAAGTGCTGCGCCTCAGCATTGAGCCGGATAGACGCTTCCAATCTCCTCATAAAGCTCAGATTAAGCGCGATCCTGGCTGCTTTCTTCTGTTTCAGGAATCCGGCAGCGGCGAGGGCCGCGACGGCCTCAAACGAATTCGGGTTCATGAGCTCGGCGGATTGTCCACCGTACCGCAATTGCATCGACTGAACGAGGAACTCCAGGTCGACGAGCCCTCCGATGCCCACTTTGAGGTCCGAACGCTGGTCACCTTTCGACCTCTCAGCCCCCATCCGTTTCCTCATCGCACCGATGTCTTTCTTCCACGATCGAGGAAGCTCAGTCCCGTAAGTGAACTGTTGAAGGATTTCGACAACCGAAGCGCCGAATTGCGCATCCCCCGCCAGAAACCGGGTCTTGACGAGCGCCTGGCGCTCCCACAGCGAGGCGCGGTCTTTCAGGTATTCAACATAGTAATCGAATTCGGCTGCAAGCGGAGCGTTCTTTCCCTCGGGACGAAGACGGAAGTCAACTGCATACACACGCTCCAGCGATTGCCGCAGTGCCCTTCCAAGAGCATCGACCGCCCGGGCGGTCTCTCCTCCCCCATCCTTCCGATAAAGCAACACCAGATCAAGATCAGAACCGACAGACAACTCGCGGCCGCCGAGCTTTCCGAGACCCAAAAGCGCCACAGGTATGAACGCGCAGGCAGGTATCGAGTCCCTTGCCCGCCCGAACGCAGACCGAAGGATCTCGTCGGCCAGATCGCTCAGCTCCCGCGTAAACATCTGTACGGTCGTCGCACCGGCCAGGAATCGAAGAACAAACTTGAATTCATTGTATTGTCTGAAGCGGATCAGATCACTCTCCTTGAGGAACGACCAGCCAAACCCGGGTCCGAGCAAATCCTCGGAGCGCCCGACGAGGGCTTCGAAGAGGAGCGGTTCTCGAGCCAGGAGTGTCACAGATCTTGAGCTTCGAGAGCATAGGAGGAGGATGAGATCGAGAGCTGATTGGTGAGCCGCCGCCTGCGCCAGAGCTCGTTTGAGGGGAGCCGACGCGGCGAGGACGCAAAGGTGTTCGAGACACAGGTCGGGCGCACCTTGCCTGTGCACGCTTTTCAGGAAACCGCTCAGCCGTTCCTGCAATCGGAAGTCGGGGATTTCCAGCGAGAGGGCGTTCAGATTCTTCAACGCCCTGGTGCGATCAATGAAGCCGGTCTGTCTCAACTCGAGCGACCTGACAGAGAACACCACCCCCCCCTGCCTCCCACTTGGCGCGGCAGGAACGCCAAAGACCGACGAGAAAACGGTTCGGATGTTCTTCTGGTGCTTCGCGAGCTCCTTCTCGAACGACGCACTGGAACCAAAACCAAGCTGTTTCGAGAGGACCCGCTTTTCTTCCGGTGATTCGGGGAGACTGTGCTCCTGCAACCCATGGAGAAGCTGGAGCCTGTCCTCCACCGTCCTGAGAAACGCGTAAGCCCGCTCCATGCTGCCAGTTTCTTGCGGTTTCAGATGTCCCGCTTCACTCAGTCCCCGCAGGGCACCCAGAGTGCTCTCCGTTTGCAGTTTCGCGTTTCCCCCGCCATTCAGCAACTGGAGCGCCTGTGCGGTAAACTCGATGTCGCGAATGCCACCGCTCCCAAGCTTGATGTTCGTGCCGTCTTCGAGCTTGGATTCTATCCGTGCCTTGATGTTGGCGATTTCTTCGATGGGACTCGCAAGAAGTGTTTTGTGGTAGACGAACGGTTTGATATCCTTCTTCCACTTCTCACCCACTTCCCGATCGCCGGCAATCACCCGCGCTTTGATAAGCATCTGCCTCTCCCACAATTCCCCTCGAGACTCATAGTATGCCATGTATGCCGCGCGAGCAGCCGCCAGCGGGCCGGACTGACCGTCGGGTCTCAACCTCATATCCACACGATAGAGATGCCCCTCTCCCGTGTGTTCGCTGAGACGCCGGACGACATATTCAGCAACTCTTGAGTAGTACTCATGGAGTGTGGCAATCCTGCCGATCGCAGGCGTCAAAGGTCCATCCCGATCGTAGACGAACATCAGATCGATGTCGGAGCTGAAATTCAGTTCCTCACCCCCAAGCTTACCGAGGCCAATGACGGCAAGATTCTGCGGCAGGGGAGTCTGGATTCCTTCGGCAATCTGCTGATAAGCGAGTCTGAGGACGGTTTCCACCATTGCGTCGGCCAACGCTGAAAGCTCCGCTGACGTTGTGCGAACATCAGCCTCCTTGAGAATCTGCCGCGAGCCGATGCGCAGAAGCTCCCGACGATGGAATCGTTTCAGAGAATCAGTTTTCTTCTCCATCCGCTGAAAGAGCGACACCGCATGCAGGGAATCGAGCGCATACTGTTCTTTGTTCGCTGTGCTATTCAGGACGTTTGTCGATGTAAGCCACCGGAACAGTTCAGGATTCCGTACGAGAATGTCTGCGAGAAATTGCGACTGGGCAAAGATCTCGAGGAGGATCTGCTGAAGAAGCCGGTGTTCGCTGAAATCCCGCAGCCAGGCGGATGAGAAGCCGGTGAGCAGGAACCGATGGAGATTCGTCAGCGCACGATGGGGATGAGCCGTCAACCTCACATCGGCCTTGATCGTTTTGAGCACAAGCGACGGCGACAGTCCCGCCTTGGCGGCAAGCAAGCCGATGGAGTGAAGGATTTCCTCGTCTTTTGAGGGACCGTGTTGGGATTGTCCGGCAGACATTTCGTTATGATTATACTGAAAAAGAGGTTCAGATTCTAAGACGGGTCGACGCAAGGCAGCTCTTCCTGACCCCTCGTCAGATGGATGACGAGCGTGAAAGAGTGTGTAGACTGTGATCGGATTCACCGCGAGCGGAGAACCGGCGTTTGTCGCCGCTGCGTTTGTTTTTCAAAGCCCATTTCAGTACGTTCTTGCTGGACACTCGGGAAGAACCTCTCTATCGTATGGTCAAACACCTTGGGATTGTCGGCGCCGGCGCAATGGGGGCCGGTATGGCTCAGATTGCCGCATTGGCCGGTATCGACGTAGCACTCTACGACGTCAACGGTACCGTTCTTCGTCAGGCGATTGAAAGGATCAAGACCAACCTGGCGCGTGAAGCATCCATCGGGAATCTCAGCCAAGAATCCGCCGCCGCCACACTCGAACGAATTCATCCCCGTACTCGCCTCGTGGAGCTCAACAGCTCGGAAATCGTACTTGAAGCTGCCATCGAAGATCTCCGAATGAAGAAAGACCTGCTCAGGCACGTTGAGGCCGATACAAAACCTACGACGATTCTCGCCACAACAACGTCCACACTCTCAATCACGGCAGTCGCTTCGGCGACGCATCACCCGGAAAAGGTTGTGGGTCTTCATTTCCTCGGGCCCGCGCAGGACGTGAAGCTTGTGGAAATCGTCCGGGGAGATCACACCAGCGCGGATACGGTACAACGGTGTGTCGAATTCTCAAGACAGCTCGGCAAACCTTCTGTCGTCGTCTACGATTCTCCCGGATTCCTCGTAAACAGAGTCATCCAGCCCTTTTTTGACGAACCTTTGAGAATCGTTGGAGAAAAAGTCGCCGATCCGGAGCAAGTCGATCGGATCGCAAGGACGATCGGCGGGTTTGCAGCGGGGCCATTCGAAACAATGGACAACGCCGGCCTTGACACAACACTTGACGTCAGGGAAGGCCTTTACAACAGCTTCTCAGGAGAGCCGAGATTCAGACCTCATCCGGTGCTGAAGCTCAAGGTCGCTGCCGGAGCAACAGGCCGGAAGTCAGGCCGCGGATTCTTCGAGTATCCGGAAAAGAAGGGCTGATCTGATCATCGAAGCACATTGAAAACGAAAAAAGTCAAATCCCGCAAGAAGCAATCCCGAGTTGTCCGGCCGAGGGACTCCAGATCCATTGTCCACATAGTGGGTGACCCGGCGAATGTGGAGGAGTACGTCCGCATTTGTTCGGCGCACGGCTACAACGTGTCGTATCATTGTCCGGGATCTTTGGAACCCCTTACGACAATTGAGTTGTCTGCAGCCAGGAACGAATCACATGTGCCCGCAAATGCATCATTTGCACTTGAGCTCACAAACGTCGATCTTGATCAGAAGCGCCGCAATCTCGAGATGCTCGACAAGGTGCTCCCGTCCACCACGGCCATAGTGAGCTCGTCCATCACCGTTACGGCAACCGAACAGGCTTCGTGGATACGGCACAAGGTCCGTCTCGTGGGGTGCAGCGCACTTCCCACGCTCGGCGACAAGCCTTTGATCGAAATTGCCCCGACGGTATTCTCGCCGGGCGCGACGGTGCAGGTGGTGCAGACGTTCTTCCGTTCCATCGGGAAGGACATTGAGCTGGTTCAGGATCGTATCGGGATGGTATTTCCCAGAATTCTGTGCCGGGTGATCAATGAAGCGGCATTCGCTCTGCAGGAAGAGATCGCGCTGCCTCACGATCTCGACCAGGCAATGGTTGTGGCTGCCGGTTTTCCGGTCGGTCCCATTGCATGGGCGGAAAGGATCGGAATAACTCAAGTTTATGCTGTTTTAAAGTCGCTTAACCGGGATCTTGGAGAAGACCGGACGCGAGTAGCTCCGCTTCTGACACAAATGGCACTAAGCGGAACGTGGTGGCAGCAAGCGACGGCATTCCACGAAGAAAGGCGTTAGATATGAAATCGCGAAGAGTCATCCCGATCACAAACGCACTTCTTTGGTCTCTCCTGTTCGTTGCAACGGTGAACGCGCAAGATATCCTGAGAAGCAGTTCCTTCGAAGGGATTATCCACGTCCAGTTTCAGTCGGTCGATGCATTTCAGCTCCTTGAACTTTCCGTGAAGCAGGGAAAAATCCGGGTCGACGCAACGTATCGGGAATCCGGATTCGCCTATGTGCTCCTTGACTACAACGCGCGGAAGCGATACCTCGTCCTTCCGTCTCGTGAACTATATCTTGAGTTTGCCCTTCCCGATTTCCGAGGGGATCTACGCCAGGCGAAAATCCCGGTGAATTTTGAGAAGACAGGGTCGACGGAAGTCATCGCGGGATACCTCTGCGAACAACTGAAAGCGAAATTCGATGAAGGCGAAATTGCCATCTGGGCGACGACAGAGATCGGCTCTCCCGGCACGTTCTATCTGGTCCCCGGATCAGTACAGATAGAACTGGAGCCGTGGCAAAAGGAGATCCTGAGCTTCGGCTACTTTCCTCTGAAAATGGTATTGGATGATGGAAGCGGCGAACAGCGCGTAGTGTTCGAAGCCACCGCAATCGAGAAAAAATCCCTGGGGGAGTCGCGTTTTCTGATCCCGTCGGGTTACGAAAAGACCACGGTGGAAGAATTGACGCCGAAGGCCGCTCCGAAGAAAAAGAAGACAAGGTGATTGTGAAGGGAACCGGGCGACGATGAAACATCTGACAGTAGCAGTCCTCGTATTCACGCTCAGCAGCATCGGCTTCTCCCAGCCAAAGATTCATGTCGATAAGACAAACATCGACATGGGGGTTGCGTACAATGGAGCTGTAAAAAAGGCACGTGCCACAATCAAGAATGTTGGACGGGACACGCTCCACATTCTGGGTGTCTCTACTTCATGCGGCTGCACGACCGTCAAACGTCCGCGGGATTTCCTGAGGCCGGGAGAATCCGATATTGTGGAAGTAGAGTTCAATTCCACCGGTTTCAGAGGAAAGGTCGAGAAGCACCTGGAGATCCAATCCAGCGATCCGAAGAATCCCAGGGTCGGAATCACGCTTACCGTCGATGTGATTGAAGAATTGCAGCCGGTGAACAACGCCTCGGTAGTATGGCTGGGGACGGTCCCAAAGGGGAAGACAGTGGAGCAGGTCATCGGGCTTAAGAACGTCTCGGGAAAAGTGATAACGCTGACTGGTTTCAAATCATCGTCTCCTGATCTGTCCGCGAACTTGTCCGCCCGCAGGGTGATGCCCGCCGACACCATACGTTTCACAATCAGGATCACTCCGCGCAAAACCGATTATATCAGCGAAATGCTCCTCCTGGAAACTGACAGCAACAAGCAGACCCAGGTGCCCATTCGCGTAACGCTCCTGGGAGTAGAACCGAATTGAACCGCTTTCGTGAGGCACTGCGTGAAGCGTCGACGCTGCTCGTTGTCGCAGCGGCGATGGGATTCATTTATACTGCCGCCACCGAGAAGGGCGTTTTCGCGCGCACGGTTCCCACCGTGCCGGCGACCGGCCCAGGAGCGAACACACCGCAGATGATTTCCGGTGACGAGGTTTGGAGCCTGTTCCAAACGGGATCGGCGCTGTTCATTGATTCCCGGCATGATTTCGATTTCAAGGCGGGGCATATCAAGGGCGCCGTCAATCTGCCGCTCAAGGATTTTGACTTCGCGAAGTCTCCATTGAAGGACGTGCTCAGGGATCAGCTCCTGGTGGTGTACTGCGACGGCGCGGAATGCAATTCGAGCATCGAGCTCGCAGTCGAGCTGATGAAAAAAGGATTCAAAAACGTAAGGATATCGTTTGGCGGATGGCGTGAGTGGGTCGAGGCGAACCACCCGACTGAGAAAACGCCATGAAAGCCCTCCTCTCCAACTCTCACCTGGTGCTTTTAACGAGAGTCTTTCTGGGCCTCCTTTTTGTCATCAGCAGCCTGGAGAAAATAGTCGATCCGGCTTCGTTCGCCCACTCTATCAGCAACTACAAACTTCTCCCTACGTGGCTCCCGATGACGGCGGCGACCATTCTTCCGTGGCTTGAGCTCTTCTGCGGATTCGCTCTCCTTTCCGGGATTTTCATCCGCGGCAGTGCGCTTCTTCTTTCGGCGATGTTGATCGCTTTCACACTCGCTGTCATCTCCGGGCTTCTCCGCGGCCTCGACATTTCGTGCGGATGCTTCACGCAAGATCCCGCAGCCGGAAAAATCGGATGGATGAAAGTGCTGCAGAACTCAAGTTTGATTGTCTTATCCCTCTTTCTTTATCATTCGAATGCTAACCGTTTCACGCTCTTCTCATATGTCGAGAGAACATCCCGGGAGGACGGCCAGCCGTCCTGACGCCGGGACGCTACGCTCCCTCGATGCAGCGCCGCGGGTACCGCAATTCCACCAGGCCTTTGTTGTCCACGACAATTTCTTCCACCCAATAGAAGGAGAACAAGCATGATTTCGAACGAAACCAACTTCGCGAATGACATGAACCGAAGGTCCTTTCTCTCCAAAGTAGGTAAGGGCGTGGGTCTCGCCGCCATGTCGTCGACCGTGGTCGCCTCGCTGCTTGAAGATCTTCACGCAGCGGCGAAGCGCGTCGAACACCTGACTCCCCAGCAGGCCGCCATGAATGAGGACTACTGGTTCGAAATCCAGCGTTCGTTTTCCATCACCAGGGGTATTACGAACCTGAACAACGGCGGCGTCTCTCCTTCTCCGCGAATCGTGACCGAAGCGCTTTGCCGGTATATCTGGCAGCAGGAAGATGTCACAGCGTACACGATGTGGTCGATTCTCGAGCCGCAGTCGGAGACTGTCCGGACCGGCCTGGCGGATATTTTTGGATGTGACCGGGAGGAAATCGCCATTACGCGCAACGCGTCAGAGTCTCTCGAGATCATTCTCATGGGATTGGATCTGAAATCAGGTGATGAGATCCTCACCACGACCCAGGACTATCCACGCATGCTCACAACATTGCGCCAGCGGGAGCAGCGTGAGGGATTGGTGCTGCGAATGATCAAGGTCCCGATTGCCCCGAAGCACCTCGACGATATCACGGCAGAGTTCGAGAAAGCTATCACGCCGAAGACCCGCGTCATCCTCATTTCACATGTCATCAACATTACCGGCCAGGTTGTGCCCGTCAAATCGATTTGCGACCTTGCGAAATCGAAGGGGATTGAGGTGGTCGTCGACGGGGCGCACGCCTTTGCGCATTTCGACTTCAAGCAGCAGGATATCGGCTGCGACTACTATGGAACCAGTCTCCATAAGTGGTTGTTTGCCCCTAAGGGTACCGGAATGCTGTATGTGAAGAAGGACAAGATTGAGAAACTCTGGCCTCTCATGGCCGCAGATAAGAGCCAGAAAAACGACATCCGCAAGTTTGAGGAAATTGGAACGCATCCCGCCGCTACACGTCTCGCGATCGGTGAGGCGATTCTCTATCACACCGGCATGGGAGCTAAACGCAAGGAAGAGCGCCTCCGTTACCTCTCACGTTACTGGATGAACAAGCTGAAGGATCTTCCCAACGTGCAATTTCATACGTCCTGGGAAGCGAACCAATCGTGCGGAATCGCGAATGTCGAGATTGTCGGAATCGAACCGGGACCTCTGAGCACGTATCTGATGGACAAACACAAACTCTTCACAGTCGCCATCGTTCACCCGGAGTTCAAAGGACTCCGCATTACTCCGAGCGTCTACACGACGCTCAAGGAACTCGACAGATTCTGTGATGTCATGGAGACTGTCTCGAAGAAAGGACTACCGAAGAGCTGACAACGATCTCTTCGAATCATTATTCACTAACAGAAGGAGATGTCCAATGAAGCGAATTCTTTCACTGTTCATGGTGCTGGCTCTGGTCGCCCTGATGTCCGGCCAGGACGCTTTCGCCCAGGCGCCTCAGTTGCCGACCCTGCGTCTGCCGCGAATCAGCCAGGGAGCGAGAGTCACTCAGGTCATCGGACTCAGCGACGTGACGATCCAGTACCACCGCCCTGGTGTCAAGGGTCGCGAAATCTGGGGCAAGCTCTTACCGTACGGCGAAGTCTGGCGCGCCGGCGCAAACGAACCAACGATGTTCACCTTCAGCGATGAAGTCACGGTCGGCGGAAAGAAGCTTCCTGCAGGCACCTATCGGTTTTTGACAATCCCCAACAAGGGTGATTGGACTGTGA
>Ga0154319_1114_pt1 | contig 16680 bp, 11 predicted proteins | sample RifGroA2_FD_117659 | JGI IMG/M metagenome (GOLD analysis project Ga0154319, IMG submission 117659) | Ignavibacteria bacterium GWA2_54_16 | reverse complement strand
GGATCCGACGACGTTTTATCAACTTGTCGCTGGTGTTCCCTCAGGCGGGCAGGATACCGCGCCAAAGACTCCGGCCGGCCTCGAGCTTGAATACATCCGCCTCGTTGCCGCGCAGTCGATTGAGTACGCCACGCAGGTCAAGGCAGCGGCCGACAAGGTGAAAGCGCAGGTCACGTATCCTACAAGCAACACACTGGCAGATCAGCTCAAGATCGTCGCACGTCTCGTCGCGGGGGGACTCAAGACGCGTTTGTATGTTGTGAGCATGGGCGGATTTGACAACCATTCCGCGCAAGTGGTCTCTACCGACACGGCGAGCGGAACTCACGCCACGCTTCTTGGACGGCTTTCCGATGCGATCGTGGCCTTCCAGAACGACCTGGCGTTTCTCGGCGTCGATCAGCGAGTGATCGGCCTGACATTCTCCGAATTTGGCCGCCGCGTCCAGTCCAACGCGAGTCTGGGCACCGACCATGGTACTGCCGCGCCTCTCTTCATCTTTGGCCGCGGGGTCAACGGGGGAGTTCCAAACGGGATTCTTGGCTATAACCCGAGCCTCACGGACCTGACAAGCGGCAATCTGAAAATGCAGTACGATTTCCGATCGATCTATGCTTCCATTCTCAATCAGTGGTTTGGGGCGGGGACGCAGGTTCTGAACGCCGTGCTCCTTCGAAGTTTCGCTCAGGTCTCCGTCATCAAACCGGGCGTTGCAGTTTCCGTTGCCGGGGATTCGACGCTCCCTGCAGAGTACCAACTCTACGAGAACTATCCCAATCCGTTCAATCCATCGACGATGATCTCGTACGATCTTCCGGGCGAAACCGACGTCTCGCTCTCGGTGTTCGACATGATCGGCCGGGAGATTACCATACTGCTGAACGAGAGGCAGAATGCCGGACATCACTCCGTTCAATTCTCCGCAACGCCGGGGCTTGCCAGCGGCGCGTACATCTACGTCCTCAGAACCGGCTCCTTTGTCGCACGAAAGAGGATGTTGTTCGTCAAGTGAGGTTTTCCCCAGCAACCTACCTTCTTAATTCGATATTCACATGTAAGACCTGTCAGGTTTCCAATTGCTCGACGGGTGAAACCTGACAGGTATACCGCGCTCCTTGATATTCACGCAATGTCTCTTTAGGTTGGTCCGGACTGCGATGCCGCGACTCCGGAAAACATACCTCTGGCTTAAAACCCTCCTCCCCGAATCCCTCAGGGAGTCTCTCAGCTTCGTCAATCAGCGTTGGTTTGCCCGTAAGACTCTTCAGCGGAAGTACGGGAGCTGGTTCGATGTTGACTGGAGGAAGAAGTTCCGTTCGCTCTCCGACGAAGAGTGGAAAAAGGCCTACGACGAAGCCTGGAAGAATCGCAATAACGACTGCGTTGAAGAAACAGATGCCGAAATGATCCTGAAGGCTCTCGGATCCAGGGGCTCTGTTCTCGAGGTTGGAGCCGGTATCGGGACGCTGGCGATAAGACTGGGGAAGGAAGGATTTGCTGTGACAGGCCTCGATGTCAGCGAGGAAGCTCTGGGGCGTGCCGCGGAACGATCTTTCCAGGAGGGAGTGACCATCGAATGGCGGCAAGGTTTTGCTGAAAAGATCCCGTTCCCGGACAAGGCCTTTGATTATGTTACTTGCTGCCATACGCTCGAGCATGTGAGGGACCTGGCTCAGGCGACATCGGAACTCAAGCGTGTAGCTCGAAAAAAGATCGTGATCCTCACGCCCAAGCAGAAGTACCGGCTCTATGCCGAAAACTATCACACGCAGTTCTTCGAGCGCGCAGAACAGCTCATCGATGCGTTCGGTCTCAAGCAGTACGAATGCAGTGAGATTGATTGCCTTGACCACGAGCATGAATTTCAGGGGAAGGCGTTTTTGTATGTAGGGAGGATTGACTGATTTCGAAGCGCGGATTGATGATTGCGGATTGATGATTGCTCACTCAGTCCCAATGGAAGACGGGGCTAGAAAACCTCCAATATGTTTTGGGAGATGCATCTTACGTCCTCCCAGCCCGCAAGGGGCTGTCGGTCCGGCAGGAAGGACCTGGCGATCCCGATGAGCCGCCGGACATTAATATTAGTTGCCCCGAACTTCAGCTCGGGATACAATTACAGCCAGGAAAGCAGGGGCTTCAGCCCCAAATCTAAATGATCCTTCCTCTACAATCTCCCAAACCTGACGCCGCCGGCTTTATCAACATCCTCACAGGCCGTGTTGCGCAATCCCGCACGCCTCTTGTGGAGTACATTGTCGACGACGTTGTCATGAAACCCGTTGTGGAACACGTGCTCCGCCGCCGCTGGGTGGCCTACGGTCCGGATCGTGAATCGCAGCGGGCGTACTTGGACAACTTCATCGAGTTCTGGTACAGAATGGGCTATGATTATGTCCGCTTCGAGACCAGCCTCGCATTTCCTGAATCCAAGCTGATCATTGCGGACGCTTCCCCCGGCTCGACGAAGTCCCGCGAATGGGCAGACGAGCATCGGAGCACTCTTTCATCCTGGGATGATTTTGAGCGGATCCCATGGCCAGGCATCGAGGAGTTCGATTTCTTTCCTTACGAGTACCTTAACAGTCACCTCCCGGAAGGGATGGGGCTGATCAGCTCACATGGCGGAGGGATCTTCGAGCATATCACGTGGATGATGTCACTCGAGGGATTCTGTTCTGTGCTGATCAACGATTCATCGCTCGTTAAGGCTGTCAGCGAAAGGATCGGAGAACTCATGGTGAAGTTCTATCGCCATCTTCTCACTCTCGATCGTCTCGTAGCCGTATTTCCGGGCGATGATATGGGATACAATGTCGGGACATTGATCTCTCCGAATGATCTCCGTCAGTACTTTCTCCCGTGGCACAAAAAGTTCGCCGCGATGGCACATGAGCAAGGACTTCCGTACTTCCTTCATTCGTGCGGGAATCTGGAGAAAATCATGGCCGATCTGATCGATGATGTGAAGATCGACGGAAAGCATTCATTCGAGAACAACATCATCCCGGTGCAGCAATTTCAGAAGAAGTACGGCGATCGGATTGCCGTCCTGGGGGGCCTGGACTTGAACATCCTCGGCGCCTCCACTCCGGAAGAGGTGCGCCGCCAGACCCGGGCGCTTATCGAGTCTTGCGGCGGCCGCGGACGATACGCGGTGGGTTCGGGAAATTCCATTCCGAGCTACATCCCGGTGAACAACTACCTCGCGATGATTGATGAGGCACTGCTCTATGCGTAACGGCTCCAACGCGTTCTTACCTTCGCCCGACCTCAACCTGCGTAAGTGTAAGGAGGAGTCCTCCCTATGAAGCAGATCGGGAAGTTCGTTCTCTTCGCACTCTCACTTTCTCTTTCAGCGTTCCTCCTGAGTTGCGAAAACACTCAGGAACCATCCGATACCAACCTGGTGGATGACTACCTGCACATCCGCGCGGCCTGGTCTCCGGATGGCACCACCATTGCATTCTCGTCCATTGCAACGAATGCAGCAGGCCTCTACCTCGTTGATTCTTCCGGCGGAAACCTCCGAAAAGTCCTGAGCGATGAAGGGCTGGGCGTGACATGGTCGCCCGATGGGATGTGGCTCGCGTTCACGAACGCGGGGTACCTTTACACGATGAGGCCAAACGGTGATAGTCTCGCGCAGCTTGGTGAACTTTACGGAGCAATCCGGCCGGCCTGGTCAAGAGACGGTTCGAAAATTGCATTCGTTCCGCGTGACGCCGGAACCGGAATTTGGATCTACGATCTGAACGCTGATACTGCCTCGCAGCTCCTTGAATATGGGAACTATCCCTCGTGGCATCCGACGACCGGTGAAATCATCTTCCTGGACACCAAATTCGACGTGGGTTCGGGTATCGTGCTCTACGGCTTTGTCGCGGTGACCCCATCGACCCGGGTCGTCCGGACCCTCAGTTCGTTCACGACGATCTCCGACTGCGGATTCTCGAGCATCAGCCCCGAAGGCAATAGGATCATATACAGCCTCAGGCGTCCAGATGATCATGTTCAGATCTGGTCTTTTGACATCAATCTTGTTCAGCACAAGCAACTGACGGATGATGGCGGGGACTATGCGGCGTGGAGCCCGGACGGAAAGAAGATCGTCTATACTCGGACCCAGCCCGGCGATGGGACCCTTTGGGTGATGAACGCTGATGGTTCCAACAAACGTCGACTTGCCAAGCCCTGACCATCTATGCAAGAGTTTTGCTTTCTCATGCTTCACAGCCCGTTCCCAGATCTGACGAAGCTTTGTGATTCAATGCGACATGTCGGAACAAGGCTTGAATCTCTTGCGAGGCTAAGCGATATTAGACGGTCAGAATGAGGCCCTTCACCCACATGCGCACCGTCGCTGCACTTCTCTTTTCTCTGCTCCTGATCGGATGTTCAAAGAGCCAGAAGCCGGCCGATCCCGCCGCTTCTGAAATCCGTCGACTCCTCGCGACCGAACGTGGAGCGATTCAACTTGCTCAGGCCGCGGATTCTCTCCTCTCCCCTGAACTCTTGAGGTTGTTCTACGAACCGCGCGAATTCGATCCCGCCTGGAGCGATGCATCGGGAACGCTGGCGTCTGTCGATTCGCTGAGGGCGGTGGTGCGTTCAGCAGATCGGGAAGGGCTCGAGCCCCGGGAATATCACATCGATGCGATAGATGCGCTCGCTGCCAAATTGCAGGTCTCTGATCAGGAGGCTCTCCTTTCGATCCGCGCTGAGCTTGATCTCCTTCTCTCAGAGGCGTTCATGCTCTACGCCTGCCATATGACCGAGGGAAAGGTCGATCGTGATTCGCTTCGGCTGAGACGCTCGTTTGGGAGAGAGAAGCGTTGGTACGCCGAGTTGCTGGAGAGGGCAGTGGGCTCGCAGAACGTCGGGAGCACCCTTGGATCACTTGCACCTGCTCATTCCTGGTATCGAACATTGCGTGATCTGCTCGGACACTTTCAGGCGCAGGCGAAGATCGGGATGTCGTCCCACGTTCCATCCGGATCCGCCATAAGGCCAGGCGAAACAGGCAGATCGGTCTTTGCCCTACGAAACCGACTACTGGCCTTGGGAGATTTGCATCCAAGAAGCGGCTCGACGAGCGATGAATATGATTCGACACTCGTGGATGCCGTTCGCATCTTTCAAAAACGGCACGGGTATGAGCCGAGCGGTGTGGCAGACAGCGCGACGATTGCCGCGTTGAATGTCCGGCCTCAGAAACGAGTGGACCAGATTAAGGCAACCATGGAGCGATGGCGCTGGATGCCGCACACTCTTGGGCGGAAGCATGTCATTATCAACATCCCCGACTTCAAACTTTCGGTTGTGGAAAACGGGCGCGCGGTGTTGACCATGAAAGTCGTTCTCGGTCTTCCAAACTGGCAGACGCCGGTGTTCAGTTCGGCAATGGAGCAGGTTCTTTTCAATTCTCCCTGGATGGCGCCTGAAGATATTGTCGAGAAAGAGTTGATAAACTACATGAAGGCCGATTCGAACTATTTACCTTCAAACAATATGAGTCTCTGGCGACGATCTGGAGACTCGCTTGTTAGGATTGATCCCCGGACGATCAACTGGTCGGAGATGACTCCGGAGAAAATCGACTTCTTCCTCCGCCAGGAGGGAGGGCCTCAGAACATCATGGGGCAGGTGAAATTTCTGATCCCGAACAAGTATAACGTCTATCTTCATGATACGCCGTATCGTGAGGACTTTCCGAAGAATGTCCGGATGTTCAGTCACGGCTGCATCCGGCTGGAGAAGCCGCTCGATTTCGCAGAAGATATCCTTCAACAGTTCCCCGAGTGGACCCGGGCAAGGATAGACACGGTCGTTGCGCATAAAACAGAAAATTCAATCAGACTCAGGAAAACAATCCCGGTGCACGTTGTTTACAGCACCATCTGGACAGCGAACGACGGATCTATTCAGCTGAGAGATGACTACTACGGACTTGACCGGCGCCTCAGTGAACTCATGCGTCAAACACCTCGGAGGTAGAAGGCCGACCAGCAGGATCCATTTGCCTTGGAAGTGAATTCCTAAAGTTATTGTCCCGCCCAACGTTGCGGGCGTTTCAGTCAGTGCCCCGATCATCGATATTTGACATTGCCGTCGTGTTGACGTAGTTTGCTTGCCAGAGCGTCAGTGTTGTCCCACTTTCTCCTGGACAGACTGATGTCAACCACTCCGCCGTCAGCGGAACCAAAAGCGCTCGCCAGAGCACGCCGGGGTTTCCGCAGCACCGTGGCATACATTCCTTTCCGTAACGTTTCGGCCCGACGCCCCAACGCGATTGTCAGTGCTTACTCGTTTGCGCCCGTGGTATTTCGACGGAGTTCGCGATGATCGGCCGGACCGTCTCCCACTATCCCGGCACAAATCGTCGGCGGGCTATGATATGAAAGACTGTATCTCATTATCGTATCGTGGAGAAATTGGGAGGTTGAGCCGTCGAATCATCAAACCTGTGATCTTAGACCTGTGATCTTCAGGTTGAAACCGGGCTCTTCATTTGAAAGGAGAACTAGCGATGAAACAAGAAACTTGGGGCATTATTCTCATTACAATCGGGGTGCTTGGGTTGGCAGCAGCGGCAGGATTACGATTCATTGATGGATATCTCGTTCCAGGGGATCTACCGGCGGTTGCCATGTTTCTCTTTCTGATCGGTCTCGTCTTCTACTTTCCAGACCTTCTTAAGGAAGATACAGCAGGTGCTGGTTCTTCAATGCGCGTCGCGGTATTGATGGTCGTATCTGTGTTCGTGCTTTTGACGCTCAAAGCCGGTTGGGCAGTCTCAAACCTCGAGGAGCTGAAGATTGACCAATCCTGGGCATGGCTGATAGGCGTGACGCTTGGGGCCAAGACGGCTCAAAGCTTCGCTGAGGCGTGGAGCCGGAAGGGCAGGGCACAGAACTAGAAACTCCAAATCTGTCCGCCAGAGGCGCCAGTCCCGCTTCTGGATTCCGCACATGAGCGGGATTCCAAAGAGCGAAACCCGCCTCGCTGTACATTTTGGCCGGCGGGGATCCACCTTGGGCGGAAAACTCTAAACTTGAGACTCCTCTGACCTCTCATTGAAAGGACCGCGTTATGGCAAAAGCAAAACGACTCGCCTACTTCAAGGCCAACATCGACGACAAGCCCGGCGCCTTGCTCGCTCTCACAAAAGACCTGAAGGGGAAGAAGCTCGACCTCATCGCCCTCAAGGGTGTTGCGCAGGCCGGTCAAGGTGAGATCCTGGTCATCGCCAAAAGTCCGGACAAGCTGAGAGACGCGTGGAAAGCTTCCGGAGCTCTCGTTGAGGAAGGCACGGTGTTCTTTCTAAGCGGCACAGACACAACCGGAGCGCTCGTCACAAGCCTGGATGCGATTGCCAAGGCCGGAGTGAACCTCGTAGCCACGGAAGCTCTTGGAGTCGGCGGAAAGTTCGGAGCGGTGATCTGGGTTTCTCCGGAGGATCTTGACAAGACGGCACAGGCGCTCGGCGCAAAGTAGGCTCCAAGTGATTGCAGAACTCGACAAGGGCATCGGGCTGACCGATACAACCCTCACAAATCAGACTTCAACAATCGGCAATCGATATTCTCCAGGTCAAAACGCTCTTCGAATAACGATTGAAGATTGTCAAGTTGTGATTTCTGAAGTTAGGTGACCAGTAACCGCAATCCTTCGGACTGAGCTGCTCCTCTGAGCGTTCGACAAAACTAACTGCGATCCCTCAGGACGAAGTCTTTAGATTGCGCATATGCCGGCAAATCATCGATCGCGCACGCAGAGTGTGTGAATACCAAGGTATTTCTATGATCGGTCAAACCATCTCGCACTACCACATCCTCGAGAAACTTGGCGAGGGCGGCATGGGCATTGTTTACAAAGCCGAGGATCTCAAGCTCAAACGCACCGTTGCTCTTAAGTTTCTCCCAGCGGATCTCACACGCGATGAAGAAGCGAAGACCCGCTTTGTCCACGAAGCACAAGCCGCCTCAGCCCTTCAGCATCCCAACATCTGCACCATCCACGACATCGATGAGACAGTTGATCACCAGTTGTTCATTGTTATGGATTGGTATGACGGTCAAACACTGAAGGAGAAGATTGCAGGCGGTCCACTGAAAACCGAAGAGGCAACTTCTGACACGATCCAGATTGCACAAGGTTTGCAGCAGGCCCACGAGAAAGGAATCGTCCATAGAGACATCAAGCCTGCGAACATCATCATCACGAATGACGGGGTGGCAAAGATACTGGACTTCGGGCTGGCCAAGTTGGCCGGTGGGGCGAAGCTGACGAGGACAGGTTCGACGGTTGGCACGGCGGCCTACATGTCGCCGGAGCAGGCACGCGGATTGGATGTTGACCTTCGCACGGACATCTGGTCATTGGGAGTTGTCCTGTTTGAAATGCTGACTGGGAAACTGCCGTTTCGAGGAGAGCACGAGGCCGCGATGCTGTATTCGATCGTTCACGAGGAACCGCAGCCGATTTCCAGTCTTCTGTCAGACGTTCCGCCAGATATCAAGTTGAGCATCACCAACATGCTGCAAAAGGAACCCGGAGAACGCTTCCAGCATATGCGCGAGCTGCTGTCCCAGCTAGGCGCGATAAAGAAGCAAGATGAAGCTGAGAGTGAGAAACCCTTGCCATCGATCGCTGTGTTGCCATTTGTCAATATGAGCGCTGATCCGGAGAATGAATATTTCAGCGACGGCTTGTCGGAAGAAATCATCAGTGCATTAAGCAAGCTCGAGAGCTTGCATGTTACGGCGCGCACATCCGCCTTCCGATTTCGTGGGAAGGAGCTCGATATCAGAGAAATTGGGAAACAACTGAATGTGAGTACTGTCCTGGAAGGGAGCGTTCGTAGAGCAGGAAACAAGCTGCGGGTTACGGCCCAACTAATCAACGTTGCAGACGGCTACCATCTTTGGTCAGAACGATATGACCGTGAACTGGAGGATGTATTTGCCATCCAGGATGAGATCTCACTGGCGATTGTGGACAAGCTCAAGGTAAGACTTCTCGGAGCCGACAAGGCAAGGCTTGCAAAGCGTTACACAGAGAACTTTGAAGTCTATGATCTCTACTTGAAAGGCCGGTATGAGCTGAGCAGGCTTACCGAGGAAGGCATAAAGAGAAGTCTCGACTATTTTCAGCAGGCAATTCAAAAAGACCCGAACTTCGCCCTGGCTTATGTCGGGATGGCAAGCGTCTACAATGTGCATGCGATAGTTGGACAATTCTCTTCTAACGAAACCATGCCCAGAGCCAAGTCGGAATTGTTGAAGGCGCTCAAGCTGGATGAGTCCCTTGCCGAAGCACACGCCTGGTTGGGTGAAGTCCATTTGCAGTACGAGTGGGATTGGTCTTCTGCTGAAAGGGAGTTCAAACGGGCGATAGAACTCAAGCCAAACAGCCCCGAAGCGCATCAGTTCTACGCGGATTACCTGATTGTGACGAGAAGTATGGAGCAAGCATCGATTGAAATCGCGCGGGCTCGGGATCTGGATCCTCTTTCCACCATACCCAACACCATTTTGGCTTATCAGCTCTATGTACTGCGTCAATTTGATCAAGTGATTGAACATTGTCGGAAGATGCTCAAAACAGAACCAAGCTTCTTGCTGCAACTCCACCTCTGGCGGGCACTGCGCCAGCAAAACAGGCTCAGCGAAGCGTTGGCGGAGTGCAAGAAACTCTTCACGTTGTTCATAAGTCGCGAAGTTGCTGAGGCGATGAAGTGTGTCGATGCTGAGTCCGGGTATAAAGGTGCAGTGCGGGCAGCGGCGAAGAAGTTGGTGGACCTGTCAACGCAACGATATATCTCGCCGTACCTGATTGCCACACTCTTTGCCCATGCTGAAGATGATAATAAGACCCTTCAGTGGTTAGAGAAAGCGCACGAGGAACGCGATATGGTACTCTATTCGATCGGCGTAGACCCGGATTTGGATAGGGTGCGTTCAAGTCCGCGGTTCACCGCACTTTTGAAGAAAATAGGGCTAGAACAATGATCGGTCAAGCCATATCGCACTCGGCGAAGGCGGACCTGCTTGCCCCGATTCTATCGGGGCCCCCCGACCTGTCCGCCGAAGCGCAAGCGTAGGCGGAAACCCAATTACATCCACCGGGAACGTACTATGATTGGATCAACAATCTCGCATTATCAGATTATCGAGAAATTGGGCGAAGTCCCCCAATGGCCTGCGAGCACTTTTGAGCGAGCGGTTGCCATTTTGAGGATCTCCCGCTCCTGGATTCCGCTCATGAGCGGGATTCAAAGAGCGGAACCGACGTTTTTGGTCGGGAGCTGCCGGGGGAGTAATTTATGATAGGACGAACCATTGCTCACTACAGAATTATCGAGAAACTCGGCGAAGGTGGCATGGGCGTAGTCTACAAAGCCCAAGACACCAAGCTCGACCGAATCGTCGCATTGAAGTTCCTGCCGCATCACCTCACTGCCAACGAGGCAGAACAAGCTCGATTTCTTCAAGAAGCTCGTGCTGCCTCGGCTCTAAACCATCCGAATATCTGCGGGATCCATTCGATCGGCGGGGATGGGGATAAACGGTTCATTGAGATGGAGTATGTGGATGGCAAGACACTGCGGCAGCTGGTACCCATCCAGAAGATACAAATAGGCATCGACTACGCAATCCAGATTGGGGAAGCGCTCCAGGAAGCACACAGCAAAGGCATCGTGCACCGTGATGTGAAGGCCGACAACATTATGGTCAACTCGAAGAACCAGATCAAGGTGATGGACTTCGGATTGGCCAAGCTGAAGGGATCGCTCAAGCTGACGAAGACGTCGAGCACGGTAGGGACGCTGGCGTATATGGCTCCTGAGCAGATTCAGGGAGGCGAGGTTGATGCACGAAGCGACATCTTCTCGTTTGGCGTCGTGCTGTATGAAATGCTGACAGGGCACTTGCCGTTCCGTGGAGAGCACGAAGCAGCGATGATGTATTCGATTGTGAACGAAGAGTCGGAGCCGATTCAGAAATATCTCCCCGACGCATCCTCCGACCTCATTCACGTCTTGAATAGACTGCTCGAAAAGAATCCTCAAGACAGATACCAGTCAATCACCGAGGCTGTCATTGAGCTGAAACGGCTGAGGCGCGATACCTCAAGAGTATCCCGTCTTCAGAGTATCACTCAGTCCGTGAATCCACTGCTTACAAGTGTTCCTGGTACGTCATCACAACAACTCACGATCCCATCCCAGCCATTGTGGAGAAGACCTTTGTTCCTCGGCTCCACTATTGTCCTTGTTGGTGGAATTATTGCAGCGGGAGTGCTCGTATTTTACCCGAACACAAAAGAGGTGGCATCATTCAGCCCAAATCGCATCGTCGTGGCCGAATTCGAGAACCAAACGGGTGACAGCTCGCTCGATCATCTCAGTCGGATGGTAGCCGACGAACTCTCGCAAGGACTTGCACAAATTGGGCTTGTGGATGTGGTCTCCAGCTCGGAAGCATTGCTTGCAACTCAAAAGTTGCAGCGTGAACTCGGCAGTGCTCAGAAGATCGTACCCGCTCAGGATTTAGGTAAAGCCACCAAAGCAAAACTCGTTGTCTCTGGCGCTTTTTATCGTCAAGGAGATAAGCTCCAGATTCAAGCGCAGATCCTTGATACCGAAACGGGAAAGCTTCTGGCGGCTGTTGACCCGGTCACAAAACCTTCAAGCGCAACCACAGTTCTCATAGAGGAGCTCAGGGAAAGAGTCTTGGGGGTTGTGGCATTGAAATACGCTTCCTATTTCAAAATGCTCTTTGGTATTATGCATCCTCCGACATACAAAGCGTTCAAAGAGTATACACAAGGCTATGAGTTCTTCGCTCGCAATGATTATCGATCAGCTATCCCACACTTACAGCGCGCCGCGAGACTCGATTCATTGTTCTTTTCCGCAAGGCTCAGCCTCTCAGTTGCCCATAGTAATCTTGGAGAGCATGCCACATCTGATTCAATCGCCACTTCCTTAGATGGATTTCGTGATCGCTTCACTGATTATGAACGATACATGCTTGATTGGATCCAATCGTATAACCGCGGAAATAATGAAGCTGCATATCGTGCGGCTGTTCAAATGCGGGCTCTTGCTCCGAATTCAACGAATACGTATGTCAGCGCTAGGTATGCCGCTCTTCTCAATCGCCCTCGGCAAACCATTACTTGGCTCAATCAGATCGATCAACAGAGCGAGATGCGAACGAGATGGAAGCATTACTGGGGTGTGCTCGCAGCAGCTTACCACACGCTCGGGCAGCACGATGAGGAACTGGGAGTGGCTCAACGCGCCCGATCGATCTTTCCCAATGACCTTGGCACGTTAGGTTTTGAACTCTGTGCGCTGTCTGCATTAGGAAAGACTCAGGATGTAGCGCAGCGATTGGACGAATGCCTGAGCATCCCCGCGCAGCCAAACGCCGATCGGGGGTCGACGATGCGAACTGGAGCTCTGGAACTCAGGGCGCATGGGTTCGCTGAGGCATCCCGTGATGCGCTTGATAAAGCCTTCAGGTGGTATCGCACGCGTACTCCGGATCAACTCAAAACGCTCCGCTACGGCCTGGCACAAACCCTGTTTCTTGCAGGCCAGTTTGAGGAAGCAAGAAAGACTTTTGAGGAACTGGTGAAAGGATCACCAGACAACATCGACTACCACGGTTACCTTGGAGTGTTGGCAGCACGCCAGAACGATCGGGCTGAAGCGCTTAAGGTTTTAAGCTGGTTGGAGACTCTGAATCGCCCATATTTGTATGGAGAACATCTCATCTGGCGGGCGCGGATAGCGGCGTTGTTGGGTGAACAGGACCGCGCTGTCATGTTCTTGCGCGAGGCCTTCGCGCAAGGTGCCGACTACGGGATATCGTGGCATCGTGACCCCGACCTTGAGTCGCTGCGCGATTACGCCCCTTTTAAAGAGCTGATGAGAGTAAAGGAGTAGTGATTTGATTATCGGGCAGATTGTATCGCATTATCCAATTCTGCAGAAAGTTGGCTACGGCGGGGTTATCGACATGAGCGGTGACCGTCACATTGCTGAGGTCCGACGTGTGTGCCGGTCACCTTATGAGTGCCAAACACACTTCGACAATCACAGATCAGCAATCAACAATCTATAATCGCCGCGCCAAAGCGCTCGGTGATTAACCATTGAAGATTGTTGAGTTGCGATATTCGAAGTAGGTCGGCTCGTGCTGATCACCTGACTGGGAGACGGTAGCGCTTCCCGGGAATCCCATTCGATGAGCTATGAAGAGAGGTCAGACACTGTGGAGAGTCTGCAGCCCATAGATCCGAAACAACGAATCGAACTTCTCGACGTACTCCGGGGATTCGCTTTGTTGGGCATACTTTTCAACAACATTCTTTATTTCAGCGGATATACATTCCGGCCGTTCGATGAGCTAAGGACAAGTCCGACTTTTCAGATCGATGAAACGTTGTACAATGTCCTGGATTTCGTCATCACAGCAAAATTCTATACTCTCTTTTCCATCTTGTTCGCTGTGGGATTCTATCTTCAGCTGAGCAGACACACGGCCGATGCAACCGATTTTCTGAAAACGTATCGCAGGCGACTGTTTATCTTGTTGCTCATCGGCGTGTTGCACAGTCTGTTCTGGTTCGGGGATATCTTGTTGATGTACTCTCTCATTGGTTTCATTCTCCTTTCATTCCGGGACATGAAAAGAGAGAAGGTCCTCCGATACGCTCTATTCTTCATCCTTCTCCCGACACTTATTGATCTTGCAGCCTTGCCATTTGTTCAGGCGAGTGGTGCAGTGCGACCCGTGCTTGCTCATACAACCTATCCGGATATGACCCCTGAGACTGTAATGAATATGTTCAAGGACGGGGGTGTCTCAGATCTATTCGCTCTGAACATCCATATACTGGTCTGGAAGTGGCTCGCATTCATTCCGTCAGGAAGATTGGTCACCATGTTCGGCATATTCGTTCTGGGATACTACCTTGGTTCGATCAATTTCTTTGAGGAGAGAGTCAAATCGAAAACACTCCTCCTCCTCGGTCTGGTCGCCGGATTTAGCACAACCTTTCTCGCTATGACACTGGGCGGAAATCCGTATCAGTTTCCGCCGACACTATCGAACACTTTGTACAAGAGTCTGCTCGTCGTGGGCCAGATCGGTATCTGCTCTTTCTATGTGGTTTCCATAGCGCGTTTGTTGCAGACGACTTCAGGCAGGAAGGTGCTGGGATACCTGAGGCCGGTCGGAAGGATGGCTCTCACGAACTACATCTCCCAGTCTCTGTTGTGCGTCTTCATATTCTACAACTTTGGGCTCAACCTGATTGGCTCCATTGGGCTGGTCTACGCCGTCTGCATCGCTGTGAGTGTATTGGTATTCCAGGTTATCGTCAGCAACCTCTGGCTGAACTACTTTGAATATGGTCCGCTCGAATGGGTATGGCGTTCCCTGACGTATCGCAAAAAGATAAGGATCAAGTGATATGGCTTTGTTGCCGTAGCGAGACGTTGCAGGTGGTTCCGATCAGACAGGTCTGCGAATTCGCTCTTGACAATGAAGTCGTCATTTATTATGATATATGACGACAACGGCGACGGCAACTCACTGAACGCACAAATGCCATATATTCCAAGAATTCTCTCTCCGCGCGGTCTGCTGAATGAGAAATCGCACTTCCTTCTCGGGCCCCGCCAGACAGGCAAAACATCACTCGTGCTGAGCGATCTTGGCGGTATTCGCGTCTACGATCTGCTGGATACCGGGGTTTACCTGAGCCTTAGCCGGAACCCCGGCAGACTGAGTGATGAACTGCAGCCCCATGACCGCTTTGTGGTCATTGACGAAATTCAGCGGTTGCCGGATCTTCTGCATGAAGTGCAGCGGCTTATTGAGAAGAGCCATATTCGCTTTTTGCTCACAGGATCCAACGCGCGAAAACTTCGGCGTGGAGGTGTAAACCTGCTCGGCGGCCGCGCCCGGGTGAAATATCTTCATCCTTTTGTCCGGTCCGAGCTTGGAACAAGCTTTGATCTCCACCGGGCTCTCAGCTCGGGTCTGCTCCCTTCAATTTACTTTTCCACGAATCCCACTGCTGACCTCGAGGCCTACGCGGGCACATACCTTCAGCAGGAAGTTGTCGCTGAGGGTTCCGCGAGAAACATCCCAGCCTTCAGTCGGTTCCTGCGTGTCGCCGCCCTCTGCAACGGAACGGTGGTCAACTTCACGAATGTCGCGAATGATGCACAGGTCCCTCGCACTACGGTCTATGAGTACTTCGAAGTCCTAAAGGACACTTTGATCATCCACGAACTCCCGGCCTGGCAGCGTTCGACAAAGCGCAAGCCGCTGGTTTCTTCAAAGTTCTATTTCTTCGACATCGGCGTTGCCGGTTTTCTCCAGGGCAGACGCTTTGCACCTGGCACTGCCGAATACGGCGAAGCCTTCGAGACGTTTATCGCCCATGAGTTGCGTGCCTATCGTGACTACAGTACCGGAGAAGCCCTCAGCTTCTGGCGCTCCTCCTCCGGATTCGAAGTAGATTTCATCCTCGGCGACCATACGGCGGTTGAGGTCAAGGCGAAGGAAACAGTTGGTCCCCAGGATTTGAGAACTCTCAACGCTTTGTCGCAGGAAAAGAAGCTCAAGCGTTACATATGCGTGAGCCTCGAAGCTCGCAAACGCACGACCGGGGTCGTCCAGATAATGCCATATGGAGAGTTCCTTGATGCGTTGTGGGCGGGGGAATTGAGCTGAGGCAACAAGGTCTGGCCGGTGGGCGAGAACGACCGGCGCTTGGACTTTGGATCAACCAAAGCAACCGGTTTGACGGCCCCATGCTATCTTCGGCTATCAAGCTCAGTCACTGTTTCACTCACTGTCCTGACAACCAATCAACACCCTGTTGACACTCTATGTCCACACCAGTTGGCTTCGACAACGAAACGTATCTTGCCGAACAAACCGCGGCCATCCTTGAACGTGTGACGAGATTTGAAAACAAGCTGTATCTCGAATTCGGCGGCAAGCTGATCTATGATTATCACGCCGCCAGAGTTCTTCCCGGCTTCGATCCCAATGTAAAGATCCGTTTGTTGCAGAAGCTGCGCGATAAATCGGAGGTGGTGCTCTGCATCTACGCGCGTGACATCGAGCGAAAGAAAATGCGTGCCGATTTTGGAATCACGTATGACAGCGACGCGCTGAAACTTATTGATGATCTCCGTGAGTGGGGGATCAAAGTCACAGGCGTCGTCATTACACGCTATGAAAACCAGCCGTCGGCGCTGCTCTTCAAGAACAAATTGGAGCGTCGGGGAATCCAGGTGTGCATTCACCGCTACACAAAGGGGTATCCGACCGATGTCGATGTTGTCGTAAGCGATGAAGGATACGGGGCAAATGAATATATCAAGACAACTCAGCCGATCGTTGTGATCACGGGGCCAGGGCCGCTGAGCGGCAAGCTCGCAACGTGTCTCTCGCAGCTCTACCATGAGTGGCGCCGCGGCGTCCACGCCGGGTACGCGAAGTTTGAGACATTCCCGATCTGGAATCTTCCACTGAAACATCCGATCAACGTTGCGTACGAAGCAGCGACGGCCGACATCCGGGATTTCAATGTGATTGATTCGTTTCATCTCGAGGCGTATAACGAAAAGGCGGTCAACTA
>Ga0154319_1041_pt2 | contig 16839 bp, 17 predicted proteins | sample RifGroA2_FD_117659 | JGI IMG/M metagenome (GOLD analysis project Ga0154319, IMG submission 117659) | Ignavibacteria bacterium GWA2_54_16 | reverse complement strand
GGGGGCCGCTGCATCGCCTGGTTTGCCGTGAAAACGGAAATTGCCCCTGCGAGGCATCGCTTTGAAGCGTTGGATTATGTTTACGATGCAGAACTGAGGAACAAGGCGGTGATTCTCAAGATGAAGAATCCGAGAGCTTTTCAGTTCGGAAAGCAGATCAAACTGGACTCCCGGACTTTGAAAGTGGCGACCGTGGACACTGGTTCACCGCACGTGGTTGTGGAGGTCGGTGATGTCGCGAAAAAGAAGGACTTGTTGTCGACGCTCGACGTTGTGGGGTTGGGGCGAGAGATCAGATATCATATGGCGTTTGAGCCCGCCGGCACGAATGTGAATTTTATTGAAGCAGCAGGAGGTAACTCTATACGGATGAGGACATACGAGCGTGGTGTTGAAGATGAGACATTGGCATGTGGGACGGGTTCAGTTGCGTCTGCGCTCGTGTCGTCAGTTCTTTGGAAATTGAAATCTCCGGTCACGGTTGTAACGAGAAGCGGCCGGAAGCTGCGAGTTTCGTTCGAGCGGAAAGGCGAAGATTTCGGGAATGTGAAATTGAAGGGTCCTGCAGAGGTCGTTTTCACTGGTTCTGTGGAGATCTGAATTAGATGGAAGTCGAAAACGATAAGAACAGATTGCCCTGGACGAGGCGTCTTTTCGTCCGGGATGCGTTGCTAGGCTGGATTGGCCTCGTAATCGGGCCTGCTGTGTACTCACTGCTGCGGAGGTATGAATTCAGCCTATTCGCGAGTTCCGAGACGTCGAAAGAATTGGGGACAGTGGTTGATTTCGCACCGGGTCAGGCCAGGGAAGTCGCTCTTGACGGCAGAAAAGTCCTGGTCGCCCGGCTGAGGAGCGGAGATTGGGCAGCAGTGAGCGCTGTCTGTACACACTTAGGCTGCTCGGTGCGGTTAGACCGCGATGGCGACGAGGACGTCTTTGCCTGCAACTGTCACAACAGCAAATTCTCGGTCGACGGCACGAACTTGTCTGGTCCGGCTCCGATGCCGCTGAAGCGGTTCGACGTGGAGATTAGGGAAAACAGGGTAATCTTGTCGGCTTCGAAGGTCGATAATGACGAGGCGTTGGAATAGTGGGCATTGGTTCATAGATTTTGTGTCTTATAATATGCATTATGTAAAGTCATACGAACGCAACAAAGTGCGCGCTTCTGCCTGCTCTTCCTATCCCGTCTCTCCTACCGCGATTGAAATGGCGGATCGGTAAACCCCCCGAAGCTCGGCAACACCCAGGTCAATCCGATCTCGAATACTCAGCCTGGGATTATAGTCCACTCTTCCGATCTGCGTAAGTTGAACCCCGTGTCTATCCGCGGCCGTTCTGAGGCGATCGAAGTTGGACGGATTGCACGACGCGATTATCCTGGACTGCGTCTCGCCGAAGAGCGAAAAATCTGGTCTCATCGTCGGATCTGGGAAGTTTGTGATCGTAGCTCCCAGGTCCGATGCGGACTCGATTACTGCCTCGGCCAGGGCGACTGCCAGGCCACCCTCGGCGCAATCGTGAGCAGAGTTGATCAGTGACTTGGCAGAGAGTTCTATGCACAGGGCTTGAAGTGATTTTTCAGCGTTGAGATCAATAGCTGGAGCATCGCCGAGTAGTTGCCTGGACTGTTGAAACAAATACTCTGACCCGCCAATCTCTCCAAGTTCCTTGCCGAGCAGCAGAATCAGGTCGCCTGAGGACTGAAACGCCGACGGTACGGCCTTCTCCGCGTCTGACAGCAGGCCAAGCATTCCTATGACAGGCGTTGGGAGTACAGCCGCATCTGGACTTTCGTTGTAGAAGCTGACGTTTCCACCTGTTACCGGAGTATCGAGCACTCGACAAGCATCACCGATCCCTGTGACAGCTTCTTTGAACTGCCAGTAGACCTCGGGATTATACGGGTTGCCGAAATTGAGGCAGTTCGTGATGGCTACAGGCGTGGCACCGGTGCAAGCGACGTTTCTGGCTGCTTCAGCGACCGCAATCTGGCCACCGCGACGAGGATTCAGATAGACAAATCTCCCGTTGCAGTCAGTTTTCAGCACAATCGCCTTCTTTGTCCCCTTGATTCTTACGACCGCGGCGTCATAGCTTACCGGCACTGTGCCAGTTCGGACCATCGAATCGTACTGATGATATACCCAACGTTTGCAGGCTACAGTTGGCGATCGCAATAAGTCCATGAGGACCTTGTTGTAATCCTTGGGCAAGGGTAACGATGTGGGGTCGAATGAACGGACCTCCTTCAAATACTGCGGCTCCCTGGCTTCCCGCGAATATACCGGTGCTCCGCCACCGAGCACAAGCGTCTCAGCAGGAACATCAGCTTTGAGTTCACCGCGATGATAGACTTGCACCCTTCCTCCCATTGTAACTTCACCTATCGTAACGGCATGTAAGTCCCACTTATCAAATATCTTTTTAAGCGCAATTTCATCCTTTGGTTCGGCTACCAGGAGCATTCGCTCCTGCGATTCGGAGAGCAGGATCTCGTAGCTCGACATGCTCTTTTCGCGCAGTGGCACCGCGTCGAGATCCAACCGCATGCCGCTGCTCCCCTTGGCACTCATCTCCATGCTGGAGCACGTCAGCCCCGCTGCGCCCATATCCTGGATCCCCACAATCAATCCGGCACTGATCGCTTCAAGCGTCGCCTCCAACAGCAGTTTTTCCGTGAACGGATCTCCGACCTGGACCGAAGGACGCTTCGCTTCAGACTTCTCCGAGATTTCCTCAGACGCAAACGTGGCACCGTGGATTCCATCCCGGCCCGTCGATGATCCGACGATCATCACAAGATTCCCAGTGCCCTTGGCAATGGCGCGTGCCATCTTTCCCCGCTCGACAACCCCAACAGCCATAGCATTCACGAGGGGATTATCAGTATAGCTGGGATCAAAGTATACCTCACCCGCGACGGTCGGAACACCAAAGCTATTGCCATAATCACCGATTCCCTTCACAACACCCTTGAAGAGATATTTGACCCTGTCGTTGGAGAGTTCTCCAAACCTAAGGGAATTCAAGGCGGCGATCGGGCGAGCACCCATCGTGAAGATGTCACGAAGAATCCCCCCTACACCGGTTGCAGCCCCCTGGTATGGTTCGACTGCTGACGGATGGTTGTGACTTTCGATCTTGAATGCGATTCCCAAACCGTCGCCGATGTCCACAACACCGGCGTTTTCTTCTCCGGCCTCAACGAGCAGCCGAGCTCCGGAACGCGGCAGAGTTTTCAATACTGCAATCGAATTCTTGTAGCTGCAATGCTCGCTCCACATCACGCTGTAGATACCCAACTCGGTGTACGATGGCACACGACCAAGAATCTCCAGAATTCGCTTGTACTCTTCCTCTGTGAGCCCATGTTCCAGGGCTAGATTCAAATCTACGTCAGGCTCATTATGTTCTTGTTGTTGAAGCATTTATATCTCGCTGGATTAACGGTTTTCGTGGATGGAGATGTGGTTCATTCGCTGCTAATGATGACAAGTGACTCTCCCTTTTCTACGATCTTGCCTTTGTCTACGAATATCCTGGTGACCTTCCCTCTCGTGGTCGACCGGATTTCATTCTCCATCTTCATCGCTTCCAGGACCAACAGTCCCCTTCCAGGAACAACCTCATCTCCGACGGAAACTTCCAGCCGAGCTATAATTCCCGGCATAGGCGCCCTCACGGTTTGATGGTGCGATTTTGCAGTCGATCTGGCGAACAGGGATTTGAGTCGATAGGTCCGCGCATCGTCTAGTTGAACGGTTCGAATCTTCCCGTTGAGCGAGATGACGATCTCCCCTTTGCCTGTCGGCGGCTCATTGTTAGGAAGCGATGCAATCACTTCGTAGCATCTGCCGTTAAGTATCAGTGAATACTTGTCATCCTTGATGAGCACGAAACTGTAAGAATAGCTTGAGCCATCTATGACTGCGCGATTGTCTCCGGAAGCATTGATTGAAAAGGTCTTCTGGCCTATCGTTGCAACAACCTCGTTGTTCACGCTCTGTAATTCTCCAGTCTGCCTTCGCGCCACTTGCTTGGTGGCGAGTCGTTCTGGCGATGATTGCTGGAGCTACTATTCCTTGAGACCAATGTCGCACTGAGGGCCATTGCCATCATCTCATCACTCGAGATTTGACTCAATATAGTCGGATCAAAGTACTTATCAACAAATGAAGTATTGAACGTTCCCTCAACAAATTGCTTATGACCCAAAACATATTCACAGAAGGGTATGGTCGTCTTCACGCCTTCGATTCTGAATTCTCGAAGGCTCCGTTCCATAGCCGAGATGGCCTCCGGGCGGCTTCTCCCCCAGGCTACAACCTTGGCAAGGAGCGAGTCGTAGTAGACCGAAATCTCATCCCCGGCCCGAAACCCATTCTCCACCCTTATCTTGCCTTGTGGAACTTCGTAGTGTGTAAGGACACCGGTTGACGGCATGAACCCGTTTTCCGGATCCTCCGCACAAACGCGGCATTCGATAGCGTGGCCGCGATGCTCAATATCATCCTGGCGAAAAGGAAGGTTCTCGCCTTCGGCCACGAGAATCTGCTGTCTCACGAGGTCGATGCCTGTGGTCTCTTCGGTGACGGGATGCTCCACTTGCAGACGAGTATTCATTTCCAGAAAATAGAATTGGCCTTCAGCATCGAGCAGGAACTCCATCGTTCCGGCATTAGCGTAACCAGCCTCTTTCGCCAATCTGACGGCCGCATCCCCGAGCTTTTGCCGCATCTGGGCATCGACAGCAACCGAAGGCGATTCCTCTATGACCTTCTGGTGCCGGCGCTGTATGGAACACTCGCGTTCACCGAGGTAGATGACGTGTCCAGATGAATCGCCCAGAATCTGCATTTCGATGTGACGCGGACCATCGAGATACTTCTCGACGTATACTCGATCATCACCGAAGGCACTTCTTGCTTCCGACTGAGCGGTTCGAAAAGCAGAATCAAACTCTCCAGCCGATCGCACGACACGCATTCCTTTGCCGCCCCCGCCAGCCGCAGCTTTGAGCAAGACAGGGAAACTCAGTTGCTCGACTTCTCTAAGGCCCTGAACTGCATCCTGCAACGGCTCAACCGTGCCGCTGACAGTTGGTACTCCCAGCCGCCTGGCGACTTTGCGAGCTTGGGTCTTATCCCCCAGCATCCGAATTGCCGTGGGATCTGGGCCGACGAAAATCATCCCGGCCTCTTGAACTAGTTCGGCAAAATCAGGGTTTTCTGCCAAAAAACCGTACCCGGGATGAATTGCATCAATCGATGCAGCACGTGCGAGCTCAACGATCTTCTGTTGGTTCAGATAACTCTCACGCGGCAAGGCGCCGCCGAGCGGATATGCTTCGTCGGCACAAAGCACGTGAAGCGCATTCCGGTCGATGTCAGAAAACACGGCAACCGATTTGATGCTCATTTCCCGGCACGCCCGGATAACGCGCATGGCAATTTCGCCTCTGTTGGCGATCAACAATTTCCGTATTTTTCGCGTTCGAGCGACCATAATCATGCCGACAGCTGGATTCTAGCTCAATTCGACTACTGTAACACCAGTACCCCCCTCATTCCACTCCCCAAGACGAAAGGACTTTACGTGAGGATAGGTTTTCAGGAACTCAGTAATGCGCTTTCTCAGTGCTCCAGTCCCTTTGCCATGAATGATGTCAACCCGGTGGAGTCCACCCACGATGGCGTCATCCAGAAACCGCTCGGTCTGCGATATTGCCTCGTCGCCGAGCAATCCCCGTAAATCTATTTCTGTTTTTCCTTCAGGTGTATAAAGGGAACCGCCTATGCCATCTGTTACTACCGGCTTTGGCGAAGCAATTTTTTGAAGAAATTCCAATCTCACTTTCAACCTGGCGTTTCCGGCCAGCACCGTGCCGAAGGGGATCTTGAGCTCGACAAGTTCGCCTTGCTGAGAAGTGTCCTTCACCCTGACCATATCTCCCACTTCCAGGATCTGAGGAACCGTCGGTTCTTCATCATCCTGGAGTTCTCGGATACGCTCCTTCATCTTCTCAATCTCAGTGCGCGCTGCCTGAACCACCACCTTCTCTGCCGACGATTCACGAATGTCACGGACGGCTTTTTCGACCAATGCCTGAGAGCTCTTGAGAATTTCTTTCGCCTCGTCGACTGCTTTTCGCCGGATTGACTGAATCTCCTTCCTGAGATCCTTCATTTTTTGATCGTAAAGCTCGATTTGCGCACTGAGTTGGTTTTTCTCAGCAGACACCTGCAGGAGTTGCTCCCGATACTGCTGTGTCTGGCGATCGAGTTCGGCAAGAAGAGTTTCAAGTTTTACTTTCTCATCGCCTACGAAATTCCGGGCCTGATCGACGACCGATTTCTGGAGTTCGAGGCGCCGGGCCAATTCCAGAGCGTAGCTGCTGCCCGGGATCCCAAACCGGAACCTATATGTCGGCTTCAGCGTTGCCTGGTCGAATTCCATGGAAGCGTTCGACACACCGTGAGCCTCGTGCGCGAAGGCTTTCAGCATCCCGTGGTGCGTGGTGGCAATCGTTGTCGAACCTCGGGATGTCAACTCGGTAAGGATCGCGGCGGCAAGCGCTCCGCCTTCCGCAGGATCAGTGCCTGCTCCGATTTCATCGATGAGCACGAGGCTTCGCTCATTCGCTCCGTTGAGAATGTCTCTCATTTTCAGAAGATGCGAACTGTAGGTGCTGAGATCGTTCTCGATCGATTGTTCATCGCCGATATCGACAAAAACCGAGTCAAAAACACCGAGTTCTGAGTCGGGCGCGACAGGGATATGGAGACCCGCCTGAGCACACAGCGCAAGAAGTCCGATGGTTTTCATGGCCACACTCTTGCCGCCGGCGTTCGGTCCCGTTATGACGAGGGTGCGCGTGTCTCCTCCCATTTCGAGGTCAAGAGGAACGACCTCTTCCATGCGATGACGCTGGAGGAGGACGGGGTGGCGGGCCCGGACAAGTTTGATTCTTGTCCCCTCAGAGATCCCGGGCGGATTGCCATGGATTTCTATCGAATACTTCGCTTTTCCAAAAACGAGGTCAAGTATCGCCAAAGTGGCGAGTGTCGGCTCAAGCTGGAGGCGGATCGCCCGAACCTGCGCGGTGAGCTCGGTAAGGATACGAACGATTTCGCGCTGCTCGCTGAGCTGTAATTCCGTGAGGGCGTTGTTGAGGTCGAGCGTTTCGGCAGGTTCGATGAAGACGGTCGCGCCGCTGGCAGAACTTGAGTGGATGAATCCCGGAACATGATTCTTGTGCTCGGCCTTCACGGGCACCACCATCCTGCCGTCGCGCGTGGTGACGATTTCCTCCTGCAGAAAATCCTTTTCCGATACGCGTTTGAGGATCGAGGCGAGCCGTTTCCTCAGCGTGTCAGAGGTCGAGATCATTTCTTGACGAATGCTCCGAAGCTCCTTGCTCGCGGAATCGAGAAGGTGCCCATCTTCATCGATGCACTCGGCGATGTTGTATTCGACAACTTTGTCGCAGTAGAGTGTGGCGGCCATGTCTCCCAGCAAAGGATACTCCTTGTGACGCCTGGCTACGAAAGAGGCCAGCGTGCGGGAGGCCCGAAGTGTAGAGGCGATGTGGAGAAGCTCCCGGCTTGTCAGCACATGGTTTTCTACGCCGGATCGTTTGAGGGCTGGAAGGATGTCCTTGATGCCGTCGAGCGGAGCGCCTCCTTCTGCTATGAGAAGTTCTTTCGCCTCCGAGACACGCTGAAGTTCTTCGCGGATGTGGCCGGCGTCTGTGAGAGGTGTGAGGTGCGAAGCGAGTTCGCGGGCGGGATCAGAGACAACAAATTGCTGCAGTCGATCGAGGATTCTGTCGAATTCGAGTTTGTGGATCGGGATTGAGAAATCGACCATCAGGGGATCTCGTTCCTCAGCGCCCGTCGTTCTGAAGAGTCGAATCTACCGCTCCGGGCGATGCCGGCGCAACGGAATCAGCGGGAGTCGTGCTTGGTGAAGCGACGTTCTCGAGCGCTTCTTGCGCTGCCGGGAGAGCAGTAGAGAAGAGATCTATGATCTGTGGCGCCACGGCAGCGACGGGGGCATAGAGTCGGGACTCACGCATCGTCTGCGGACGCGGCGGGCCATCCTTCATCGTGAGCAGGAAAATTAATACACTGGTGAAGATGACGCCTTCGACGAGGCCTAAAGGGACGGCGACGATTTTGTCCATGATCGCCCCCCCTCCCTCCTGCGCGAACTTGTAGTTTCCTGTCACAAAGCGATAGAGAACAAGTTGCAGCATAAAGAGTACGAGAAAGATCGTGAGGAATGCTGCAATCGGTGCTGTGGCCGGCTGGTAGTTGAGTTTCTCCACAAAGAATTTTCCGATTCCATGCATGAAGGTGTGGCCGAGAAACATACCCAGAATGATAACCGCAATCGCCACGAGCTTGCGCGCTGAACCATCCCGAAATCCCAACACAGCGAATCCAATCAAGGGGAACAGTAGTATTATGTCGAGAACCACGGTCAGCCTCCCAGTTTTGATTTGACCAGCTCTTGCACCAGTTTTCCGTCAACCTTACCCTTCAATTCCTTCATGGCCAACGGCATCACCTTGCCGAAATCCTTCGGTGTGGATGCACCTGTCTCACCAATGATACGGTTGATGATCTCAGCCGTCTCTTCCGGCGAAAGCTGCTTCGGAAGGTAGGATGAGATAATATCCGATTCCGCTCGTTCCTGCTGCGCGAGATCGAGCCTTCCCCCCTTTTCGTAGATTTCAATTGCCTCTTTTCTCTTCTTCATTGCCGTCATCAGGACAGAGAGCTCTTCCTCGGGAGTGATCGTTTGTCCTTCCCCGCGTTTGGAGAGTTCGATAAAGTGGGCCCTCAGCAGCCGAAGGGTGTTCAATCGGGTTTTGTCTCCCGATTTCATTGCCGCTTTAAGGTCGGTATTGATTTGTTCACTCAGCGTCATCGCCCATTCTCAAAATGAAAAAAGGCAAGCGATGCCAACGCCTGCCTTGGGTTCAAGTTTACCATTTGCTCGGCATCTCTGATTTCTTCTCCCCTTTGAATACCATATCATATTACTCAATTGAGTGGGGAAAATCAACACAGGGCACTATGAACCTCCGGGAAGTCTGATGGTTGTGCCGTTTATCACACCCGCCGCCGGCGAACACAGATAGCGCACAAGCTCGGCGATCTGGGACGGGGAAACCCACCGACGGATGTCTTCTTCGGATGCTCCGACCCGGTTTGCGGGCGTGCTGATGACTCCCGGTGCGATCGCGTTGATGGTGATGGCAGACGCAGAGACCTCTTTCGCGGCGAGCTCTGTCAGCAGCGAAACGGCGTGTTTCGAGATCGCGTACGGAATGCGGCCTGGAGTCGGCTGAAGCCCTGTCATCGCAGAAATATTGATGATGCGTCCATAGGCTTGGCCATTCATCCGCCGGAAAGCCTCTCGGGTCAGGAGGAATGCGGTTTTGAGGTTGCTTTCCATCATGAGATTCCACTCGTCGAGTCCCACGTCGGACAGAGTCTTCCCGGGCAAATATGCACCCACGGTGTTGACCACTACGTCGATGCGGGTAGATTCTTCTACGATTCGGTCAAAAAGGCCAAGCACATCGGTTTCGATGGTCACATCGGCCTGGAGTATTCCCACTGAACTCCACAGTGGATCGGAGATGAGTTGTCGGTGATGGTCGGAGCGGGTTGTTGCGTACACCCTGCCTCCTTGTCGTGCAAAGTCGATGCAAAGCTCTGATCCCAGGGCACCGGTCCCTCCGGCAATCAATGCTACTCTCCCATTCATTCAGTCCCTCCTTTTCATTCAACACGAAGCCGCTGTCAATGTTTGAATCTGCTGAGGATCCAGGTCACGAGGAGGAGAACGAGCCCCGTCGTAACGGTAGTCGGTCCCGCTGGCAAATCAAGTTTAAAGGCAAGATAGAGCCCGATGACGGGTGGTATTGCAGCGTACAGGATGGCGAGCAGGAAAATATTCTTAACCTTCCGGGCTGTCAGAATGGCTCCCGCTGCGGGGATTACCAGGAAACCGAAAACGAACACATCGCCGACGACGCGGGTGGCGACGGAGACGGCAACTCCGACGGTAAGGTAAAACACCATCTCCCACACTCTCGAATTAAATCCTTGGGTTGTCGCTGTCTCGGCATCGAACGATACGAAGATGAATGCCTTGTAGAAGACAAGATGAATCAGCATCAAAACGATGAACACTCCAAGGAGAAGATGGAACTGTTGTGCCGTTACGAAGAGAATATCCCCCTTGAGAATGGCGTCGATTTCCGAGACCTCTGCGGCAGCGCTTTTCTGTATCATCAGGATTCGAAGCGCAATGGCCGCGACGAAGCTCGCGCCCAGAACGGTGTCTCGCGGCACAGACTTGCTCTGGAGCATCCATGCGAAGAGTAATGTCACGAGGACAGTGAAGACGATTGAGCCGTACAAGGGTTCGAAATCCGCGAACGGGAGATGAGAAAAAGCGATGCCTGCGACGGCGACCTGTGTGAGTGTAGCGCCAACGAAGACGACGCGTTTGGAAACGACGTACACCCCCAGGTAGGCGCAGAGCAGTGCAGCGACGAGGCTTCCAAGGAGAGCATACGGGAACTCCGTAACGATCGTACGGAATATTTCGAAGTCAGACACGCTTCCCCCGTGCAATAATGACTTTGGTTCCCATCCATTCCCCCACCATCACAGGGAGATCATACACGCGGGTCAGGTTTGCCTCGGATAAGATTTCTTCCACACTTCCGACCTGAAAAAACTGGGGCTCCACCAACATGATCTTTTTCACATAGTTCGCGACATCACTCAACAAGTGGCTCACCATAAGCACGGTCATTCCATGTTCGGCATGAAAGTGTTTGATCAGCTCCATGATCGCCGTACGCGAGGCAAGGTCCATCCCGTTCGTCGGCTCGTCAAGGATCAGCATATCCGGTTCAGCTGCGAGGGCGCGTGCGATCAGTGTCCGCTGTTTCTGACCGCCGGACAGATCCCGATAGGAGGAGGCAGCTTGATCGAGAAGATCGACATGTTTCAGGGCCTCGATGGCAGCTGCCCGGTCTTTGCTCGTCGGTCGCCGGATCATCCCGAGACGGCCGTACCGGCCCATGATGACAACATCACTGACTGTGAACGGCATAATCGGATCGATGGAATCTCGCTGAGGAACGTATCCAATTCGCAGCCGTTCTGACGAGCGACCTCTTACCCGGATATCTCCCCGCTGAGGCTTAAGAATGCCCAGTATGGCGCGGACAATCGTGGTCTTTCCTGACCCATTCGGTCCGACGATGCCAACGAACTCCCCTTCTTCAATCGAAAAGGATATCTCTTTCGCAATGACATTGCGACGGTAGCCGAGTGTTACATTCTCAAATTGAACTAGAGCCTGGGCCTGACTCTTCATGTCATGGTAGAGTGTTGATAAGAAGTGAAAAACAGGCAAAGCTGTGAGGAATCGCGTCGCAATCTAAGAACCTTTCACGGCCGAAACAATGGCGCGGACATTGTGGTCGATGAGCTGAAAATAGTCCCCGGTACCATCCATTCCGCCTACCGACGTGCAGAGGCGAATGAGTCTGGCACCTGCCGCGATGGCAATCTGCCCGGGAGTATTGTCTTCGTAGTACTGTTCCAGCCCGACAATTTTCACACCGGAGCTTCTCATGAGCTGAATGAGCTCAGTTGAGTGGGAAGGAGTTGGCGGGATACCGGGCTTTGGCTCGACATATCCGACCACGGATAGGCCGAACCGCTCGACGAAATAGCTGAAACTCGTATGGTAGGTCACGAGCTTCGTGCCTTTCAACGGACTCATGAGGAGCATCCATTCTGCCATTTTCGCATCAAGCTTTTTCATGTACGCCTTCAGGTTCGACTTGAAATACTCGGCATCGGCCGGCGATACTTTGACCAGATTGTCCAGGATCTCCTGGAGAATAGCCTTCACGTTTTCGGGATCGAGCCAATAGTGCGGATTGCCAAACGGGTGAACGTCACCCATGCTGGCATCCACTTTCACCGACGGCACCTCGAGTTTCTTGACGTTTTTCGAACAATCGACGACGATCAAATTCGGGTTTCTTGACCCGTCGATTATTTGCGGAGCCCAGATCTCCAATTGCATGCCGATGGTCACGAAGAGATTTGCCGACTTGAGCTTGAGCATATAGCTTGGCTTGATTTCGATATAGTGCGGGTTTTGGGATCCGCGCACGAGGAAATCGACCTCGACTTTGTCTCCGCCGACTGCCTTCGTGAATTCCGCAAGATCACTCAGGCTTGTCACAACCTTGATCTTGGCTTCCCCTGCAGCAGCCAGTCCCAGGAGGATGGTCAGGGTCAACATCAGTTTTTTCATGAAGGAAATCCTCTGTTCTTGTATCCGCGTTGTCAAAAGGGATGGGCTTTGTGCGGTCCCATGGAGAATATGAATTGAAGTGCTATGGAGTTTACGGCCCGCGTTTCACCGCCCGGCGGCATCCATCGTGTGTGTTGATACTGAAGCCGGAAGGCTGCGGTCTCTTCGACGGGATAGAAACCGATAAAGACCGCTCCGCCCTCGGCCTTGTCCGTGGTGCTGTAGGGAGACTGCGACCAATCGTATCTTGCTCCGATACTGAAAATCTTGCTGAACTGGAGGTCGCCAGAGAGGTAGAATCCGCCTGAGGAGAGGTTCTGGAGGGATCTGCCGCCTCTTGCGTCAGGACCCGCGATCATCTCGCGCGAGTTGAACAATCCCTCACCCTGAAGAACAAACGATGTGTAAGCGCTGGGCTTCCATTTGTACTTGAAGTCAATGTTTGAGTAATAGAATCTCAGCTTCGCATATGGATCATGAATACCGGTCAGGCCGCTGACTCCGATTTCGAGATCGCTGTTTTCGCTCAAGGGAAGAAACATCATCAGCCGGCCGGAGTTTGCGTAGAAGATCTCTGATGAGAGCGTGTCGCTTAATCCGGGTCCCCCCGATCGCAGATCCGCAGCCGGGTCAATTGTCGAAATCGAATTGCCCCGGAGAACATCGATCGTCAGTCTGGTATACAACACGTCACCGGTCGGAAGAAGCACGCTGGCGGAAATCCCAAGATCGTTGATCCCCTCTTCACCCAGAAACCTTTCAAGGCTCAGAGGCTTCGAGAGGAACGGCCACGCGTGAGGATGAAGCATGTTGAGCTTCCCGAAATCTGCCAGGTATTTCCCGATGCGAACATTCAGGCCAATCGGTAAACCTCTGAGGAATGTGGCGTATGCTTCTTCGATTTCAATCGGCTCGTCTCCCGCTCCTGCCTTGGCCAGGAAGACGTCTGCGCGGGCGTAGGGGTTGATGTAGGACTGGATCGCAAGTTCGAATTCCTCGATCCTGAACTCCGGCCGGCTGAAGATACGTCGAGCAGGAAGTTGCCCGCCGTCGTCCGATTCGAGGCGAAACCTCGGGAGAACGCTGATTTCCGGATTAAGCGAAGTCTGTGCATTCAAGATGGGTATGCAAGCGCATACAAAGACAAGAGTAAACGCTTTGAGGCGGTTGGTGATCATACGAAGCCTTTGAGGGCAATGCAGAAAAGAACGGAAGCGGTGCTCCAGATTGCAGCACTCCCGACGTCGCTTAGAGAGCGAATGACTTTCTAGGAATGGAAGATCGGAGGGCCCCGCTTCGGGCAGGCCAGATCGTCGCTCTCAACGGGCAGACGATCCGCTGTCGTCATGGTTGCGCCAACGGGGGCAATTCGAGTACTTACTCGGTCTGCGGAAAATGACGCGACGAATAATCCGGCGCGCAAGCAAGCAAGGCATGTGTCTCCCGCGGGCAGATCTTGATGAACATCTTTTGTGTTGCAGGTATGTGACTGAATTGCAAGACGACCGTCTCCGCCGGAAATAAGATGGTGATGCGAAGTCACGACAAAGATCGGTGTCGAGACGAGCAGTATGATGAGAACCGCGATCAAATTGCAGAGGCTGATGGTCTTCAGCATGATGTACAAAGTAAGACCGTCCCGAGTGAAATGCAACCGTTGCGAGTTGTTTGCATCTATGGAGCTTTACTGGTATCTTGGGAAAAAATGGGAGCCAATAACCATGAAAACGATCCTCTGTCTTGTTTGGTTCCTGGCTGCAGGACTGATGGTCCAGGCGCAGGAGCAGAATCCCCCATCCGTGGGGGATGCCGCGCCGGATTTCACATTGCCGTATGCCACAAAGGACTCTATCGCAAAAACTCCGCTGAAGCTCGCGGATTTGATCGGGAAACGAGCGGTTGTGATTGCGTTTTATCCGGCAGACTGGAGCACGGGTTGCACCAAAGAAGTGTGCACGCTAAGGGATAATTTCGGTGCCCTGCAAAGCCTGGATGCGGAGATCCTCGCGATCAGCGGGGACTATGTATGGTCGCATCATGAATGGGCAAAATTTCATTCTCTCCCCTTCCGGCTTCTCAGCGATCACTCCCATGCTGTTGCGCGTCTCTATGGCAGCCTCAATGAAAAGTCACTTTATAACAGGCGCACGGTGTTTGTGATCAACAGACAAGGGAAGATTGCCTACGCAAACCTCACCTATAGCGTGGCTGATCAGCAGGACTTTGACAAGCTGCGCGCGGCGCTGTCAGCAGTGAAGTAGCGCCCTTGGATTAACAGCACCTCAAGAATCCGATAGCAGCAGATCGGAATCCGAGTACCGATTGCTCAACCGGCGCTCTCATCATGGGCAGTTGAACTAAAATGAGTTACAGAACAGTATGATTGTGAGAACTCGTCACCGCAGTGCGCTTCTGTTTTAAACCAGGTGTCATGAGGGAGATCGAAGCACCGGATTTGTGGACATTACCTATGAACCGAATACTCGTTGTAGCAATTTCCCTTGTTGCCGGCGTTTCGATTGTTCGAGGCAATGGCGCGGACTCCCTGCGACATCCGGATGAGCGTCATTTGAAGAACGTCCGGCAGCTGACATTCGGCGGAACCAATGCGGAGGCGTATTTCTCTTTCGACGGAAAGAAACTGATTTTCCAGTCAACGCGTCCACCGTATGCCTGCGACCAGATCTTTACGATGAACATCGACGGCTCGGACCAGAAACTGGTCAGTACCGGGAAGGGCCGGACGACTTGCGCGTACTATCTCCCGGGAGACAAGAGAATCCTCTTCGGGTCAACGCATGCACACGGTGCGGATTGTCCCCCCTCGCCCGACAAGTCGAAGGGTTATGTTTGGGGAGTGTTCAACGATTATGATGTTTTCGTCGCAAACGCGGATGGATCAAACCTCAAACCCTTAGCTGCAAGCTCTGGATATGATGCGGAAGCAACAGTCTCTCCGAAGGGAGACAAAATTGTCTTTACCTCCTCCCGCGACGGCGACTTAGAATTGTACACGATGAACCTCGACGGGTCCGACGTCAGGCGGATCACTCATTCGCTCGGGTATGACGGGGGTGCTTTCTTTTCGTGGGACGGAAAGAAGATCGTTTACCGCGGCGGGCACCCGGCACTGCCATCGGAAGTCAGCGAATACAGGATGCTCCTTCGTGAGCAGCTCGTGAAACCCGGCAAGATGGAAATCTTCACCTGCGACGCCGACGGGAAGAACCAGAAGCAATTGACCCGCAACAACGCCGCGAATTTCGCACCGTTCTTCTTCCCTGACAACGAACGAGTGATATTTTCTTCGAACGTGAATGACCCCGGGGGGAGATTCTTCGATTTGTTTGTCATGAAGAGCGACGGCTCCGGGCTCGAGCGCATCACCTATGGCGGTCATTTCAATTCCTTTTCGATGTTTTCCCCGGATGGAAAAAAGATTGTTTTTGTGTCCGACCGGAATGCGAAAGCTCGCTATGAGTTCAATGTGTTCATTGCTGATTGGGTGGAATAGTCTGTTTGCAGGGATTGCGGCTGATCAAGCCGGTGCACCACGTACGGGTTTGTTATGAGATTGAAAGCGAAGAGGATCGTGATCACAGGCGGGTCGCAGGGCCTCGGTCGGGCGCTTGCAACCCGATTTGCGGAAGAGGGTGCACGGATTGCCATCTGTTCCAGGACTTATGATGAACTCAACAGAGTCGCTCTTGACCTCGCCGTCCGCGGCCATGCGCCCGTCTTCGCATCATGCGATATTGCTGACGCGGATCAAGTAAAGCGTTTCTCGGATCTCGTTCTTTCAGAATTCGGCTCGGTTGACGTTTTGGTCAACAACGCGTCGGTGTTGGGACAGCGCATCGAGATTGTTGATTGGACGCGCTCTGCATGGGACCGCGTCATCGATGTGAATGTCAACGGTCTTTTCGCCGTGACAAAGGCTTTCCTCCCCTCCATGATCGGCCAACGGGCTGGCTCCATCGTAAACGTTTCATCCTCCGTTGGGAGAAAAGGACGTGCAGGATGGGGTGCTTACGCCGTTTCAAAATTCGCTCTCGAGGGATTTACGCAGACGCTGGCGGACGAAGTGAGGCATCATGGAATCCGGGTCAATTCGGTGAATCCCGGCGCCCTGGATACGGAAATGCGCCATGCGGCATATCCCGATGAAAATCGGGATACGCTCAAGAAGCCGCTGGAAGTAACTGACGTTTTTGTGTTCCTCGCCTCCGATGAGAGCCGGGGAACGACAGGACAGTGCTTTGATGCACAGGATTATTTTAAAACCAAAAAGGAGATCGTATGACGAAAGTTGTTCACCTGAAGGCGCTCGTGCTGCTTGCTCTGCTTGTGCTGCCACAGATCGTGCTTTCCCAGTCCGGTCCGGCTATTACTGCGGCGGAAATTCAGAAGCATGTCAAGTACCTCGCCTCGGACCAGCTCGAAGGCCGGAAGACGGGCACGAAAGGCGGAGAG
>Ga0154319_1082_pt3 | contig 17259 bp, 11 predicted proteins | sample RifGroA2_FD_117659 | JGI IMG/M metagenome (GOLD analysis project Ga0154319, IMG submission 117659) | Ignavibacteria bacterium GWA2_54_16 | reverse complement strand
ATTCTCGGATGGGTATCCATTCAATAATTAAACGTCAATAGTTCCGGTTCTAGGTTGGGTATCAGTTCTCTACGAAGGCCGAAAAGTCGCACCATGCGTGAAGTGAGCGATCTGCATAATTCCGTATCTCCGTCGAGTTTCTTCAATAGCTCATCTGCCGATCCTCGCGGAATATCATCAACTACTTGTTTTAGCTCCCGGATCGAGTCCAGTCTTTTTGATAGATCTTCATCCTGGAGCTTTGTCAGTCTTATTTGAGCGTTCACGCTCTCCACTAGAACCGCAGTCAAACAAACAAGACCCGCCACAAAAGGCTCAAGACCAGGGTCTAGAAAAAACCACCCCATTGAAGCCATGGCTCCTAGCGAAGAGATCACTGGCACGAGGATCGTTGCTTTTTTCATATTCTGACCTATCTGACAAATCAACTACGGATCGACACAAATGACAGAGCCATCAGCAACCCAACGGACAGGAAGGGCACCGATGGATGATTGTAGTTGAGCTCTCTGTTGAGTAACCAAGACGTCACACTGGAATCGAATTTGCGCGCTCCTTCATTCCAGTCAGCTTGAGCGGCTGGTTAGGTGGCGTATCTAATGCACTGGTTTGTCCTTGATTGTAATGTCCCGGAGGAAGCACTCACCCGCAATCGGCTCAGCGTTGTCGGCGTTAACAGTCCAGAAGATCTTCCGATCATAGAACTGAAGGTCTGTGTTGAGCAGTATTCGCTTTCTTAAATTAGTCGACAACGATGTCCTCGTTTTTGGTAAAATGGGGAAGTATCTGGCGGGGCCATAGTTGGGATATGAAAATGCTCCTTGCCCTCCGATTCCGACGACGTCTCTTTCTGTATTGTCGCGATTTCGTTTCACATATCGAACACCATCCTTCTCAAAAACATCTGGATCTGGATGCTCATCTGACAATAGAACGGATTCTGGGACTTCTAAATGACAATTCACATATTTCGCCAATACTCTGCCATTATTGTATGCAAATACTAGAAGTTCAATATCCGTGCGAAACTCTGGTTCTCGCCTCCCAGAGCCGAGAACAGGAATCTCAGGGACGCTGCTCCTAACCTCATATGTTTCTCTCTCTATCGCAAACTCTATATCGATAACTGGATTCTGTGAACGGTTAAGAATGTCTCGAATTTCATAGTCATACATTGCAACAGACTGGAAGTTGAATCTCTTGTAGTACCTCTTATCGCTGGCTTGGTGCGCGGTATCGCTCTTAGGAATTGTGACCACGTAGATCACATCGGTGGGAGATTCGCCAATAGGAATAGGTTCTATGGTGATATTGGATATTCGTGGAAAAACGTTGGTACCCAGTATTTGTTCCAACCATTCCTTAGAGGCATTGGTCCTATTGATGGGATCGATTCTTTCCGCCAAATGTCTCCTCGTGGCATCGCCGTATTCCCTAATCCCGTAGACGATAGTGCCTCCATCAGAGTTTGCCATCGCAGAAACATCCTTGGCAATTTCTCTCTTCTTTGAATCAGAAGATTTATCGAGGGCATCGGCGGCCTTATACTCAAGATTCAAACTTTCCTCAATTTGATTCTTGATAAGATCAAGAATGTCCTGCTGTGTCCAATGTGTTTTCATTTTGTGATACGCCACCTAACATTGACTAGAATGATCCGCCTATAGATAGAGCACTCATTCGCGACCCGCATTAATTGCCCCACGCAACACTGCATCCCACTGCACCCCCCCTCAGTTCCTCTCAAAACCACGACGACCTCCCGCTCCCCCTGTTCTCCTGGAGCCTCGGATCAACATAACTCCAACCGAAACGGACATTCACATAAGATCTTTCGGTTTCAAGTCTGTGCAGATCCGTCATGTTGAATTAGCGCAGCAAGACCATTGCTCTTGTTATTGCTGAACCCTGGAAACTCATCCTGTAGTAGTAAGTACCTGACGGAGTATTCTGAGTACGCCAAACTGTCAAATGGTTGCCCGCATGCAAATGGTCATTCACGAGAACAGCGACACGGCTGCCCCGGACATCAAAAATCTCAATAAGTACAAATCCTGCTTTTGGAATATGAAACTGAATTGATGTCGAAGGATTGAATGGGTTGGGGAAATTCTGCTGAATCGCAAACACATCCGGGCGATTCAATCTTGAGGCTGGCTCTGATACAGCTGATGTATAGTTGTATGGTTCATTCACCAGATGGTACTGCTCTTCGCCGGCTTTCTGAAGATAGGGTGTTCTGATCGGCGTTCGAGAAAATTCGCCAAGAACGCTTCGTGTTGCCGTCCCATCGAGTTTCCAGGTATAGAGCGGGATCTCACTGGGATTCAAGTACTTCGATAACTTGCGCTCTTTTGCCATGTGGAAGAGTCCAAAATTGCCCGGCTCATGTCCCGCAAGATAGGTACCGATGACATCCACGTGAAATGAATTCTTGCCAAAGAGAATCACATTGGTAAGAATGTCTTTTCCATAACCGTCATAGGGCCCGGTAACAAATGCTCCTTCGCGACCGTAGACACCTTCCACAATATTAATCAAGGGTTTGAGCACGGAATTGTTATCCAGGCATCGTGAAGCCCAGGTTTCCATCCAGAGACCTCCGCTTGACTCTCCGGGGAGATCCCAGCGTGGAATGCCCGCATTCTTATGCCGGGTGTAGTTGTCTTTGATCGCGGCGAAGGCGCCGGGAACGATGTGCTTGGAATCCACACCCGCCATCTCGGTGTTCCACCCTGTGCAATGCATTACGTAGGGGCGAGCCATTGCGCCCTGTATGTTCTTGGCACAGAGGGTCATCCCCATGGAATGAGATTTGAGCTTCGCAAGATTGATGAGACACGAATTGCTGGAATTTGTCGGCCACAAATACGGAATTGTCTTGAACCAAAGTCCGTCCGGGACATCGACCCAGTGAACATCGCTTTCGTCGATCAACCCGATGCCTGCACTGACATTCTTCAGACCGACATTGGTGCGATTTGCCATCTCCGCATACAGTTTTCCGTCAATTGAATCGGGACCATGATAATTAGCTTCACAAATGGAAATATTGCCTGCCGGAATCGAAAGTTCAGTCAACCGGCCCACAATTCCTTCGACAAAATTCGGGTCGGTATGAATGCCCATGACATTTTCAATGGGGGGCTGATCCCATGACCACCAGGTAATATTCGGCTTAAGAGCCACGCTCGCGCTCGTTGGAAATCCTGAGTTCGCGTCCGGCTTTATTTGGAACAGGGACACCCCCAACTGTCTTCCGACATCCTTGATAGCAGTGCTATTTGTTTTTGAATCGACATTTGTGCGCAGCACGAAGACAGCATCCGGGTTGTTTTCAATGAACTCGTTCAAGCCGAAATACCCGGCTCTAAAACGCGAGCGTATCAGGCCTCGAAGATCGAACATCACAAGACCGCTCGTGACAGAGAGCGTGCTGAGGAATTGACGACGACTGTACATACACCCCCCTGAATTAGTCCTTGAAGGACTTACACCTTTGTTCCGGTGTCGGGAGTTAGCTCTCAACACCGACCTGAAAACACCGAATGTTGTTACCTGTGCGTGTCAGGACCTCCGCCACAAAGCGTGGCGGATAAAAAAGTCCTGACACCGGGGGAGAGTTCCCTTCGCCATCTCAAAACCACGACGACCTCCCGCTCCCCCTATTCTCCTGGAGCCTCGGATCAACATAACTCCAGCCCAGGCGCATGTTCACGTAGAAACGGTCGCTCTCAACTTTGAAATCTTCCGGCCTGATGTTTCCGATTATCATGCGCTGCGGCGATGTGGTCGGAGTGATGAATTCGAACTTGCCCGGAGCTGTCGTCACTCTCACAGGCATCTGAAACTCCTTGACGTCTGCGATCCATCGATAACTCATGACCACCGTATCCGCCCTGTAGGTCAGCCTGACATCGAGCTCGGGGATCTTCGTGAACTTGAAGTACTGGTCAAAGAAATACCCGAAATCCTTTCCCGTCTTCTTGTTCACGAAGCCAAAAACATCGTCCGCTGTGATTGTCTGATACTTGAACGTCTCGTACAAACCCCTGACGGTCGAGAACCAGAGCGGATCGTTGTCGATCACACTTCGCAGCGTGTTGAGCACAAGCTGACCTTTGTCGTACATGTCGCCCGAGCCGGACTTTTGGACATTGTAGACACCGATGATCGGCGTGGAGTTGCCGACATTCGGCTTCTTGCCGTTGATGTATGCCAGCGCCTCTTTGTATCCCCAAAAATGTTCGACGTAAAGCGCTTCGGCATACGCCCCGAAGCTTTCGTGAATCCACATGTCAGCCACGTCTTTCGACGTCACGGCATTCCCCCACCATTCGTGAGCACTCTCGTGTATAATTATGAAATCGAATTTCAGTCCTGCCGCTGAAGGGGCGCGTCCACGATAGCCGCCGAGATACCTGTTCCCGTACGCCACAGCGCTCTGGTGCTCCATGCCCAGGTGGGGTGATTCGACCAGCTTATATCCATCATTCGGAAACGGGTACTTGCCGAAATACTTCTCGAACGCTTCCATCATCAGCTTCACCTGCCCAAAGTGCTTCTTTGCCCGCTCGACGTTTTCCGGCAGCACATAATAGTCGAGTGTCAGCTTTGGCGAGCTCCCATAGACATCGCTGAAGTGCGCGTACTTTGCGATATTGATCGTCACATTGTAATTGTTGATCGGATAGCTGATGAACCAATCGTACCGCGTCCAACCGTCCGGAAGTTCTTTCGTCCCGCGCAGCCGGCCGTTCGAGACGTCCATCAGTCCCTTCGGCACCGTGACACTGAGAAGCATACTGTCAGGCTCGTCGGCCTGGTGATCCTTGTTCGGCCACCAGACGCTGGCTCCGAGTCCCTGACATGTAACCGCCACCCACGGATTCCCGCTGGAGTCCTTCGCCCACGTGAGCCCTCCCTGCCATGGAGGATTCACAGCCACCGTCGGTTTACCGCCGTAGAACACCTTGATGTGATGGCGTGACCCCGTCTGAAGTTCCTTCGGCAACTCCACGAACACCGCGTTGCCTTCGCGCGTAAAACTCGTTGTGACCCCGTTGTCGAACTCGATCTTGTCAATGTCCAGATTCTTGAAGAGATCGATCTGCATCCGCGTGAACGGATCGACTGTCGTGAAGTAGATGTCGTTCGATCCTTGAATCGTCTGATTGGATGGATCGACCTTTACGTCGAGGTGATAGTAGTTCAGATCGTAGCAGGTGCGCTCGGGAGAGAGAGTTCCGCGCAGTGTGTCAGCGCGCGTGAAGACTGGAGGTTTTGGCTGCGCAAAAACAACGACCAGTTCAAACAGTACAAAGCCCATCAGCGTGAACCACTTTGCTCGCATCATTGGTCCTTTCATATGTTCGGATCCGGTCGCATTTTGCGACCGGATATCGACTATTCTTGAATACGGCGACGCAATACTTGCGAAAACTCGGATGCAAGAAACGTCGGGCGAAGTGACAATTCGCCCTAACTGCCAGAAATTTTCACGAGCACCACACCATGCCTCGGCACGGATGTTTTGAACTCGTCGCTGAATTTTCCTAAATCTTTCTGCCGCCACAGATCACGCACCAGCTGTTTACCCTGAATGCCGAGATCACTCCACCGCACCTTGACCTCCGATTTCCAGACGCCGCGATTAAACAATCCGACGGCTTTGGATCCATCCTCCATGTCTTTCGCCCAGACTTCCAGGTCACCGTCGACGGCAATGCGAGCCGCCTGCTTGCCCAGAGGATCCTGACTGACCTCCAGCACCTCATCGTTCGTCAGGAGGCTCTTTGTGAAATCATCCATCTGTGTCATGTCACAGCCGATAAGGAGCGGTGAACAGAGGAGACTCCAGAGACTGATATGCGTGTACTGCTCGTTGGGTGTCAGCTTCGTCGGGTGAAGCTGCGGACCCCAGCCAACCTTTCCAACCACCAGCATGTCCGGATCATTCCAGTTACCCGGCGTCGCGTACGCTTCCTGACCGTGCTGCGAGAAGCCGATTCCCGCCATACTCTCCCACGTATCGGTGATGTCGCCCGTCGTTCTCCAGCAGTTGCCGCCAACCTCGCCGCCCCATTTCCACACGTCACCCATTCCGTACTGGCAAAGGCTGTAGACGATATCACGATCGACCTTATCGAGCGCGGCACGCATCACGAAGTACGGCCTCTTCAGCTCCGGAAGACTCCGGTCCTTCGCGATCCGGCCGTACGAACACCAGTCGTATTTCAAATAGTCGATGCCCCATTCCGCGTACTGCCGCGCGTCGTTCTCTTCGTATTGATACGAAGCCGTATATCCCGCACACGTGAGCGGTCCGGGCGATGAGTAAATACCCATCTTGAGACCGAGATTGTGAATGTAGTCGGCCAGGCCTTTCATATCGGGGAATTTCCTATTCGTATTGATCATCCCCTTCGCGTTCCTGGGCTCGCCGATGAGCATCGGATCGTCGCTGTTCGGCTTGATCTCCCAACAATCGTCGATGTTGATGTAAGACCAGCCGTGCTCCATCAGGCCGCTTTTGGCCAGCGCGTCGGCAGCAGATCGGACCTTTTGATCGTCGACGGCCGATGCGAAACAGTTCCAGCTATTCCAGCCGAGCGGCGGCGTCAGCGCGATCTGATCGCCGACGATAATCTTGAACGGGCGCGTGGCGGTTCCAAGCTTGTTCTTTGCCCTGAGCATCACAAGGTAGGATCCCCGTTCGTGTGCGATGCCGGTGATGAGGCCTGTGGCCTTGTCAAGGGCGAGTCCGGCAGGAAGCACGTCAGCCGTAAACTCCACCGGCCGCGTACCTGTGGCGGGAATCGCGAACAGAAACGGATGACCCGGCCGGACGCCAAAAACCTTCGGTCCATTGATCTTCGGCCTGGGAGAAGGTTTCGGAGTAAGTATGTAGGGCGCGAGGTTCGCTTCGTGGTTCTTAAGGTACCGGCTGCGAACTTTTTGCAGATCGGCCGGACTTTTCACATTGCCGGCAGCAACACCCGCGACGCGCATCTCTTCGGGTGAATCGAATAAACCGGTTCGAACATAGCGAGAGGCGATCTCCATGAGATCGCCGACAGTCCAATCGGCCACCCAGATGCTATCCGTCAGCTCCCACTCCATCTCGCGCACGCTTCCCGGATCCTTGAAATCCCGTTTCACCAGCTTCCAGATAGCATTGAAACCCGCATCCTCAAGCCGAAAATAGTATCCGAAGCCGCCCTGGTTGTTATTGATCTTCAGAAGGAACTTGTTTTCTCCCTTCTTCAGGACAATATCGACATGTTCCTGGTCGGGATGGCAGCCCCGATCGATGTTGTTGGAAAAAATCTCAACGCCATTGACCCACACCTTTATGCCATCGTCGCTGCCCAGCGAGGCCGGTAACACGGTGTCTTGCGGAACCGTGATGGTTCGGTACAGATAGTACGCGCAGAGAATCTCCGGCCCCAGATCGACGACGGCGCCGTCTTTCAAATCCGCCCGCTGCATCCACTTGATCGCCCCGTTGTTATATGAGGCAGACAAATCGATCCCCTTCTCGGGCTCGAAAACATCAGAGAAGGCGGTCGCTGACTTCGCTTTGAAGGGTCCGGCGACGTACCAGGGCCCCAGGGCCTTCTGGCGAAAGGCGGTATCGTTCCCTCTCATTTTGATGAGAGCTTCGCGGGAACTCCGCATTGTTTCATTCCAGGAGGATTTCTTGACATAGTATGCGGGGTCGCTTGCGGCCAACATACTGAGGCATGAGAACAGGAGAGCCAAAAACGAGATGAGTGTTTTCATGATTTCAATCCTCATCTAATCGAATTGAATGGGGTTAAAACCCAATTCCTGCTCCGGAGATTTTGACCCCGTCACAAAGGACGGGGCAACTCTGAATACAACTCCAGATCAGCCAGGCAAATTGCCCCGAGCTTTTTACCCGCCATAGTCCGAAGGACGCAGGCGGGCAGCTCGGAGTAACTTCACAAACCAGAACACAGGGGCTTCAGCCCCACATCGAGTCTACCACGGAACTCCGAGCGCCTTTCCATCTACCACCGCCTCGTAATCTTTTCCTTCAGCGCGTACGCAAAAACTCCGAATGCCCGGGCAGCCTGGGACTGCGCGTGCAGGCTCCCGACCTGATCGACCCCATAGCCGTCTTCCCCGCCGCGGGGATTCCAGCCGTTCCGAATTCCGTCGTCGCTCAACCGATGGAGAACAACCGAAGCGGCGCCACGGTTATTGCTCCACACGTGCTCAAGCATCTTCTGAATCTTTTCCGGGATATCGCTCAGCTCATCCGGAGCAATTAAGTATGCATCGATGAGATAATGGACGAACGCCCCGTTGCCGTCCATCGTGATCTGGTAGAAATCCACCGGATCGACCCAGCCGTTGGCAGGATTCATGATCCGTTGAGCGGTCGCAACCACGATCTTCTTGTATTTCTGGTTGCCGGTCATCCGGTACATCGCCGCCCCCCAGGAGCAATACTCCGCCCCCTCCCACGGAAGCTGCTTCCCGAACGCAGCCGGCCCGGCTTTTCCTTCCCAGCGGCCGTTGCCCCGGTAATAGGTCTTTTCTATTCCCGGCGTGCGGGCATCTCCTTCCCACACAAGAAGAGCGTCTTTGTAGAATTGCTTGTCCCTGGTCGCCTCATACAGCCAGCAGGCAACGTGAGCCATCTGGTTCATATTGCTGTTGGTGAATATTTTCTCATTCATCCGCCACTTCGGAGGCCAGTTGTACCAGGACCAGAATCCTTCATGAGAGGAGAGCCTCCCCTCCTCCTTCGCGTCGAGGTACCGCTTCTTCGCATCTTCCACCCACGCTTTGTTTGTTCGGCCGGTCAGATTCCACCAGGTCATTTCAGCCAGGCAGACCCAGGCGCGATCATCGACCCACCCGCCATTGTACATCTTCAGGAGATCGAAGCGAGTCGTATAAAGACGGTAAAGGCCCGAATCGCCGGTCACTGCAAAGAGATGCGCGTCCCCGATGGCGCCATTCGCCCCTTCCCAGCTCGGTCTGTACACCTCGTGATAAAGCAGGCCGACGGCGTTCGCTCTCTTGACAACCTCTTCGAGCAGGCGGAGAGAACCAGGCATGTCCTGGGCTGCAAGACGGACGCCTACCGGCGATTCGACCGGCGATCCATCGAACAACGGGGGCAGGATCAGGAGAACAGAAAGGAGAAGAATGGAGTATCCCGTGAGAAGAGAATTCCGCATGGTGTTTTCCGGGAGGGCTGAGGAAGAGAGAGCCTTGTCGCGCAGCGATTCAGCTCATTGGCGGACAAACTAACGGAGTTTCCATTGAAAGACAAGCAACGATTCCGCAGCCGACCCGTGACCGATGCCAGAAGCTAATTTTGAAGCCAGACTCACCTCGCGCCAAGACAGCAATTTCATCAAATTCCCTATCTTCTTAGCGGCTTGTCGACTTTGCCTGCCTGCCGGCAGGCAGGCGTGATAATACTCTAGATGAATTTTACTTGAGAAGCGGCTTGTCGATCGGTTCCCAAAGCTCTATCTTGTTTCCTTCCGGGTCCATGGTCCACCCAAATTTCCCGTATTCAAATTCCTCCACCTCACCCACCACGGTGACGCCCTCTTTTCGCAGTTCCTCCAGAAGAGCCGCCAGGTTTTCGACGCGGTAATTGAACATGAATGCCTTTTCGCTCGGGTGAAAGCACTTCGTGTCCGCAGGAAACGGACTCCACGCGGTGATGCACGTTTCCCCGGGAGCATCCGGTTTCTCCACGTAGACATTCCCCCGTATTGATCGGACTCGATGCCCAGACGAGCACGGTACCATTCCTTCATCTTCTCCGGTTCCTGACATTTGAAGAACACGCCGCCCGGACCAGTGACTCGTCTCATTTGTTCCATCCTCTCATCGTCGGCTTCTTGGAATTAGCTGACCGAATAATTTGCGACAAACTACTGCAGATTGGACTGAAAGGCAAGGAAGGGAGGCGAGGGGACGCAACGTGGACCGCGAACATCCGCCTTGCAAGGTTCCACATATTCGGGTACATTCTTGCGCTCCTGCGGCGACTTCTTTCTTCGAGAGACCGCCGGTCGGGGCCCCGGAACGCAGTCAGATTTCAAATTTTCCTCTATGCATATTCCTGACGGATTTCTCGACGCAAAGACTGCAGGTGCTACCGCCGCATTATCGTTCATCGGGCTGGGCTCCTCGCTCCGGCATGCTTCGCGATATCTTCCGGCACGCAAGATTCCGTTGATCGGACTCGCCGCGGCTTTCGTGTTCGTGGCCCAGATGCTCAATTTCCCGGTCGCAAGCGGGACATCAGGACATCTGCTCGGTGCAACGCTCGCTGCTGTCATGCTCGGCCCTGCCGCCGCCGTCATCGTGATGTCAACCGTCCTTATCGTTCAAGCCCTTCTCTTTGCCGACGGCGGAATCGTGTCACTCGGGGCCAATGTCTTCAACATGGCTGTTGTGGGACCGCTGTCCGGGTATGGCTTGTATCGCCTGATGCGTGTTGTTTTCCGCGGCGAGTATGGCAGACTCGTTGCCGTGGGCGTCGCCTCCTGGTTCTCCACCGTGGCTGCCGCAATCTTTTGTGCCGGGGAGCTAGCCTGGTCGGGCACCGTCGCCTGGGATGCCGCGTTCCCTGCGATGGCCGCCGTGCATATGGCAACAGGATTGGGCGAAGCGAGCATTACCATGCTGGTGATCGCTTCGATCGCCCGGACCCGGCCGGAGTTGCTCAACGACTCCATTCCGCCGGCCACCGTACGTGAGCGCTCAACGGGATTTGTGCTCGTTGCCCTCCTCGTCATCGGTGTTCTCCTCCTTGTTGCTCCGCACGCGTCCGATTTACCGGACGGGCTCGAGAAAGTCGCTTCGACGCTTGGATTCGAACAGCGCGCACCAGCAAATCCGAACATCCCGGCCCCTCTCGAGGACTACAAGCTGCCGGGGGCCGGATCCGCATCAACTGCAACAATTGTTGCAGGCCTGATCGGCGCAATAGCCGTGCTGGCTCTCTCGTTACTTCTCGCCCGTGTGCTCGTTCCGCGATCCCGGACCATCCCGCCATTTTCACCGGCGCAAAGGGAGGGAGAGGTTTAATGCGGCACGACTTTCTTGACCGCTACAGCAGACTCGGCAGCCCGATCCATCGTCTCCCAACCGCGCTGAAACTTCTGGCGACCTTTTCCCTCATCCTCGCCACGGTGGCCGTTCCGTTCTCCTCTTTATGGTTCTTTGTCGTCGCGGCGGGACTTCTTCTCATCGTCGCAGCCGTGTCGGCTATCCCATGGCTTTTCATTTTCAAAAGACTCCTTCTGCTGGAGCCGCTGGCGCTCGGGATCGCCGTGATGGCGCTCTTTCAGCCGAACGGGACAACGATTTTTCTCTCCATCGTTACAAGAAGCACCTTGTGTCTCTTCACGGTGATCCTGCTTTCGAACACAACACCTTTCGAAAACCTTCTCCGTGCGCTGGGCCGGGTCGGAGCTCCGAGAATTCTGGTGACGATTCTCGCGCTGATGTACCGCTATCTCTTTGTCCTCATCGATGAAGGAGAGAGGATTACCCGGGCGCGCATGAGCAGAACATTCTCGACGAACCGTGTCCGGAGATGGCAGGCGCTGGCATCACTGATCGGACAGCTCTTTGTCCGATCGACAGAACGTGCCGAACGCATTTACGCAGCGATGACAGCGAGAGGATGGAAATGACAGTTGCGATCTCCGTACAGAATCTGAAGTTTCGCTACCCGGATGGAAAAGAGGCACTGAGAGGAATCAGTTTTGAAATCGCCGACAAGGAGTGTGTGGGTCTTGTCGGGCCGAATGGATCGGGGAAATCGACACTCCTGCTCCATCTCAATGGTCTGCTGCCCGAGTCATTGCCAAAGTCACCGGATGTAATGATCTACGGGCGGGCGCTTGGCCGGGAGACAGCGACAGAGATTCGAAGGGATGTCGGATTATTGTTCCAGGACCCGGATGATCAGCTCTTTTGCCCGACCGTGTATGAGGATGTCGCCTTCGGTCCGCAACAGTTCGGTCTGAGTGAACAGAAGCTGAAGGTCGCTGTGATGAAGGCACTGGAGGTGACAGCGCTGGCGGGACACGAACACCGCTCCCCCCATCATCTCAGCAGCGGAGAGAAACGCCGGGTTTGCCTTGCGGGAGTGCTGGCCTGTGAGCCGCGCGTGCTGGCGCTTGACGAGCCGACGAGCAACCTCGATCCGAGGGGGAAACGGAACCTGATTCAAACGCTCAAATCAATACCTTCCACGAAAATCATTGCCACGCACGACCTGGAGATGGTCGTGGAGCTCTGCAGCAGGACCATCATACTGGACCAGGGAACAATTGTGGCTGACGGCCCGACACACTCGTTGCTTGGCGACGAACAACTCATGCTCTCCCACGGGCTGGAAAAACCTCATATCCTTCGCCACCTTCATCCTCATTAGAACTCATCTCAAAAACCCCCCTTGGCGCCTCTTTGCGGACTTGCCTGCCCCGACGTCTTTGTCGGGGGCGGTTAAAATATAACCGCAAAGATCGCCAAGAACCGCAAAGGAAAGATGCGTAGAACCACAAAAATCTGTTTTTGAGATAGCTTCTAGTCAGTTTTCCTCACTCGTCACAACCCCGGCAGGCGAAGCGACCGACATCAACGATTTCATGCGTAGTCTCCTTTCGAGCTGCCAACTGGCGCCTTTTAGTTACAGTCGAATTTTGAAACCGGCGCGTATGGGGATGAAAGCCGTCCGGTTCGCTGAGAAATCGACAACGTACCGGCCCTCGACGAACACGTCGGCGATCTTAGCGATCGGCATCTCAACACCGGCGCCACCGGCCACGCAAAACGAAGATCGTTCTCCTCCCGCAAGCGTGCCAAAAAGCCCGTCACCCGACACCTCAAATTCCTTTGTGGAAAAGTTCATGTAGCCAAGCAACCCGACGACGTACGCTGAGACCCGCTTCGGGACGTGCGCCACTCTCACTTTCGCACCGCCGAGCACTGACATGATCGTGGCGCTTCCGCCGGAAACGCGGACACCGGTTCCGGCAACTCCCTGTGCTTCCAGGAACTTCTCCTCGTTCAGAGAAAAGCTGGTAAGATCAAATCCCACCGTGAGGCCAAACCAATCTGACACAGGGACTTCGACTCCGGCACCGACGCTCAGCCCCGTTTTCCAATACGAGGAGAAATCGTTCGGCTTCTGCGGTATCCCGAGACCTCCCGAGATGACGGTGCTTCCCTGTGCCGCGGCAAGTGAGGTTGAAAACAGCAGGAGGATAACAACGGATAATCGCTTCAATGTTCTTCCTTTCGTTTTTTGAATTCTCCGCCCCGGCTACTTACCCATATGCTTGCCAAGCAGGGCGGCAAGATCGTCGAGCCGGTATGGTTTCTTGATGCTGCCGGTGAATCCGTATTCCGCAGGTTTGGACATGACAGGGTCATCAGAGTATCCGCTGGAAGCAAACACGGCGAGATCGGGATGTCGCTTTCGGATCTCGGAGATTGTTTCTCTCCCTCCTCTACCGCCCGGTATTGTCAAATCGAGGATCACTCCAATCACCGGATCGCCGCCGCCCTGTCTCTTCGACAGAAGCTCAAGCGCCTCTTCGCCGTCGTGCGCCCGGATCACGGTGAATCCCATCGTCGTCAGCCAATCTCTGAGGATTTCCAGGATAAACTCCTCATCATCCATGACCAGCATGGTTCCCCTGCCGGTGTGCCCCGCGGCCTGCTGCGCTTCAACCGGTACCAGATCCCGCAGCGAGGCCGGGAGGATGACATAAAAGGTGCTGCCCTTCCCGACGTCCGACTCCACTTCGATCAATCCATCATGTTTCTTGACGATGGAGTAACTTGTGGCGAGGCCCAGGCCGTTCCCCTTCGGCTTCGTCGTAAAGAACGGATCGAATATCTGTGAAAGGTTCTCCTTCGGGATTCCCACACCTTCATCGCTCACGGAGATCTGCACATATCGTCCCGCCGGAAGTCCCCGACGGTTGCCCTCCTCCAGTTCCAGGTTTTGAGCTCCCACCCTGATCAATCCGCCGGACGGCATCGCCTGTTTCGCGTTAATGACGATATTGTCGATGACCTGGCCAAGCTGGTTTTCATCGACATCGCACAGCCAGAGATCCGCGGCCACTGAAAACTCACAGTTGATATTCGAGCCGGACAGCGCGAAGCCGGTGTTCTCCCGCACGAGGCGATCGATTCTGGCGGTCTTGCGCACAGGCCCGCCGCCCTTGGAAAAGGTGAGAAGCCGCTCGGTAAGGTCCCTCGCCCGTCCAAAAACTCCCAGCGCTTTCTCCAGGTACCGCTCGACATCTTTGTCGGCGTTCTTTCGCCTCGCCATATCGATGTATCCGAAAATGCCGCCGAGCATGTTGTTGAAGTCATGGGCGATGCCTCCCGCGAGCACTCCCAGGGACTCAAGCTTCTGGGACTTCTGCGCGGTCTCGAGGAGTTTTTGCTTTTCGGTCATGTCCCGGAAGACAAGAACGACACCGATAATCTTGCCCCCGTCGTCCAGGATGGGCGCGCCGCTGTCCGCGATAATCAATTCCCGTCCGTCGCGGGCGATGAGGACGGTGTGGCTCGTCAGCTCAATAACAGTCTTCGTCTTGATGACCTGGTCAAAGGGATTCTCGCATACTTCGCGCGTCTTCTCGTGAAGGATGTGGAAGACTTCCGTGAGCGGTTTTCCCCGGGCGTCAGCAGCCGACCAGCCGGTCATTGCCTCCGCCACCTTGTTCATGATGACAATGGTCCCTTCTGTATCGGTTGTAATGACTCCATCACCGATACTTCGAAGTGTGACTGCCAGCCGCTGCTTCTCGGCCCAGAGGGCATCGTCTGCCTGTTTCTGGTCGGTGATGTCATCGAACGTCGAAAAGACCTGGAATGGCTTTGCGTCACCCGGACGGAACTGAGGAACCGCATGAATGCGTATCCAGCGGCGTTCCTTTCTGACCGCATGATAGACTCCCATGGTGACGCCGCTCTGTTCCCGCGCTGTGGCGAGCGCCACCATTGCCGGATGGAGCTCCCCGGGAAACTCCGACCCGTCCTCCCGTATCGCGCCCCATTGTTGATTGTAGGAGTCCCGTTCTTTCAACTGCGCAACGGTGAGGCCGAGGATGCGTTCTGCCGCCGGGTTCGCATCAATGATCCCCCCGTCCGCCCCTTGATAGACAACACCCTGCGCCATCGTTTCGAAGAGCGACCGGAGCTTCTGCTCGCTGAGACGAAGGGCTTCCGCTGACTTCTTGCGCCCTGTGATATCCATGCTCATCCCAACCACGCCGGAGATTCTGCCCGAAGGATCGCGCAGCGGGACTTTCGTCGTCAGATGCCACCGCATCTCACCCGAGACCATATCGAGTGCGGCTTCCTCGCGGTCGATGAGCGGCTGGCCCAACCGGATGACCTCCTGCTCCGCTGCGAAGTATTCTTCCGCAAGCTCGGGGGGAAAGAAATCAAACGAGGTCTTGCCGAGCACATCCTCCTGACATGTGACTCCCAGCGAGCGCAGATGTGCAGGATTGTTGATCACGTACCTGCTTTCGGCATCCTTGATATAGACATACGTATTCTGAGGGAGGTTATCGATCAACGTCCGGAGCAGGTTGCGTTCACGTTTCAGCGAGTCTTCGAACTGTTTGCGCTCGGTGATGTCCGTGAACATCGCCACCATCCTCCCCTCCGTGATCTGGAACGCGACGACCTCAAAGGCCCCCCGGATTCTGTCATGATCATAGTCAACCTGCATGGTCCGCCATGATATCCCGGTTTTCGCAACCTCGCGATAACGCTGAGGCACCTCGGTCCCGGTAAGACCGGGAAATGCCTCCTCGATCGTCTTTCCGATGAACTGCGAGTTTTCTATTCGAAGAATGGAATCTGCGGCGGGATTCGCTCCAATAAAGATCAGGTTTCCGTCAGGTCTCAGTTCGTAGATGTGCATTCCCAACGGAGCCGACTCGACAATATTGCGGAAGCCCGTCTCGCTTTCGTGAAGAGCGGCTTCTGCGCGCTTTCTTTCGGAGATGTCGCGTACCGCCGTCACACGGATCTGTTTTCCCTGCCGTGAGAGAACGCGGCCCTGGACCTCGACCGGGAAGATCGTGCCGTCTTTCCTGATAGCCAGATGCTCATAAGGTGTTTCTGAACCGGACCGAATTTGCTCCGACACCGTCGCGCGCGACTCCGGTGCTACGAAATCCATCACCGGCAATCCGACAATCTCTTTCAGAGAATACCCGAGCATGGAGGCGAGCTGCTCATTCGAGTCCGTCAACCGGCCGCCTTCAGCGAACCCCAGGCCTTCGAACGATGCTGAGGCAAGCCTCTGCGCGCGTTCCTGGCTCTCTTTGAGCCTCTCTTCAGCTCTTACTCGTTCCGTAATATCATCATAAACACCGAGGACGCCGTACACCGCGTCGACCTCGTCCACGAGAGGCACCTTTGTCGTATCCACCCACACATCTCTTCCATCCGGACGCCTCACCATTTCAAGAATGTGGCGCTTCGGCAGCTTCTTCTCAATCACCTCCCGGTCATCCGAGCGATAGGCATCGGCGCGATTCGGGGTGAGGTCATAGTCCGTTTTTCCCATAACGCTCGACGGATGCTCATGTCCCACCGCCCTCGCGAACGAATGATTACATCCCAGGTACACACCGTCACAGTCTTTCCAGAAAACTGACTGCGGTACCGAATCAATGACATGTTCCAGCATATCCCGCGTTTTCCTCAGCTCCTCTTCGGACTCCTTCCGGGCAGACACATCCGTGTGCAAACCAATCATGCGCAACGGCTTCCCAACGGCCGACCGTTCGGTCACTTTACCCCGATCGAGCACCCACTTGTACGATCCATCCTTACAGAGAACGCGATGCTCGTTTCGATAGAGCGGCGTCTCGCCATGAAGGTACCGATCGAGGTCCTCGTCGCACTTCGTCCTGTCATCGGGATGCACGCGAGATTCCCATTCTTCCAGTGACGGCCCGATTTCATGTTCGTCAAATCCCAGCATCGCTTTCCACTGCCTCGAATAGAACACCCCGTTCGTCTCCATATTCCAATCCCACAATCCGTCGCCGGCGTTTTCGAGCGCGAACTGCCACCGGCTTTCGCTCTCGCGCAATGCTTTGCCGCTTTCGCGAACCTTCCGAAGAGCCTGACTGAACATCCAGGTGGTCGTCGACATCGACACGATAAAGACGAAGAGAACTTCGGTACTGAGAAGAGACG
>Ga0154319_1058_pt1 | contig 17818 bp, 20 predicted proteins | sample RifGroA2_FD_117659 | JGI IMG/M metagenome (GOLD analysis project Ga0154319, IMG submission 117659) | Ignavibacteria bacterium GWA2_54_16 | reverse complement strand
GCTTCCGACGCGACACCCTCGCTTTCATACTTGAGCAGGCAGGTGCCGTCGGTATCGTGTCATCCGATTGGTCGAGCGGTTGGGGAGCTTTTCGGGTGTTCGGTACCACCAATGAGAAAATCCCCGTGGTCGCCCTGAGCCTTGAGGATTATAATCTGCTCTTCCGGCTTGTCGATTATGGCGATAATCCGGTGATCCGCGTCGAAACCGAATCGAAGTTCCTTGGCGCCGCCCCGGCATTGAATACGATCGCGACGATCAAAGGAACGGAGAAACCTGATGAGTACGTCATCCTCTCTGCCCACCTCGATTCATGGGAAGGATCCTCGGGTGCGACAGACAACGGAACCGGGACGATTCAGATGATGGAGGCACTCCGTATTCTGAAGAAATATTATCCAAATCCCAAACGCACAATCATCGTCGGCCACTGGTGCAGCGAGGAGCAGGGACTGAATGGATCCCGCGCTTTTGTGAAGGATCATCCGGAAATCGTGGAAAAGATTCACGCCGTATTCAATCAGGACAACGGTACCGGCAGGATCCAGAGCATCGGTGCGGGTGGATTCCTCAACGCGGGAGAGCACATTGCGCGATGGATGTCGAGAGTGCCCGACAACATAAGCCGGGACGTGAGGCTCTCCTTCCCCGGAATGCCGGGCGGAGGCGGGAGTGACCACGCACCATTTATTGCAGCGGGCGTACCCGCATTCGGACTCGGATCCAATATGTGGGATTATTTCTCATACACGTGGCATACGAATCGTGATACATATGACAAGCTGGTGTTCGATGATCTGAAGAGCAATATCGTGTTGATTGCGACGCTTGTGTATCAGGCGTGCGAAGATCCGACGTTCGTGAACCGTGAGCACCGAGCTCTGCCGGTCAATCGGCGCACAGATCAGCCGGGACAATGGCCCCAGCCGGCGGATCCGGAGCGCGCGGGACAGCTGAAGAAGTAGAATCTGAATTGTCGGACCGAATGTCATTCGGTCCGGCAGGTAAATCAAACGCCCGGTCATGAGCCGGGCGTTTGTGTTTTCCAGATGACGTGAATTCCTCATCGGCTCTTTTGCGAGAGCAGATACACCGCAAACGAAGCCAGCCAGTGTTCACCTTCATAATTGCCGCTTGCAATGTGAGACAGCGCATCGTTGGCGTGCAGCTCAGCCGACTTGAGAAGCCGGTCACGGATTGGATCATCGGCCGGCAAAGATGCGGCGATACCGCGCATGCACCAGGCCCGGCTCAGATTCAGCCCATCGAGGTGCACGAGCTTTGGATCGGTCCGATCACTTACGACAGCAGGCCTGAGCAGATTGCCTGCAGTCCCCTTTGCAAGCCCGGGCAAAAACCGCTTGAACCACCGATCAAAGCGATCCTTCTTGAGAATCCTCCGCATCAGGTCGGCTTCCATGAGCGATGGTGAAAAGAAGTCTTCGCCTCCGGGCTCCCACCACTCAGGCGCATCGCGATCATCAGCATAATAGGCCACGCTTCGTCCGACAAGAACTTTCTCGAGTTGTTTGTTTCCAACGGCGCGGGCATAGTCGAGCGCGAAGGCAATTCCAAATGCCGTGTTCGGATGAACACCCGTTCGTATCGGATATGTCTGCCTCGGCAGAAAATCAATGTACCGTGTCACGATCGCCTTTGTAAGCGGCTGAAGGTTCTTCGCCCATTGACGCCCCTGGATGTCATTCCAGTCATACAGCTCCTGTGCCAGCCTGAGAAACCAGGCCCAGCCGTAGGTTCGCTCGAACGATTTGCGGCCGGGTTGATCGATATAATCGACTTCCACTCTGACGTTTCCGGCTGTCAGATTTGAATTGAGAACCGCCCTGATGCGCGCCGCCTCAGGGAGATCGGGAAACATCCGCAGCAAACGAACCAGCATCCAGTGGCCGTGGACGGACGAATGCCAGTCGAAACACCCGTAGAAAGCAGGATGCATGGTTTTTGGACTGAGAATATCCTTTTCGCTGTTCATTACGTGATCAGGCTTGTTCGGATACTCACGGTCCACGCAACGGAGCGCCAGCTCAGCGAAATGAGATGCGACCGAAGGAGTGAGTCGGGAACCTGTCTGCGCGGAGCGATCCTGAGCACTGTTGGGCTGGCACACGCACAGAGATAGCAAGAAGATAAACAAAGAAGGAAAGCATCGTCGCATCATCGGGCACCTCGGGGATCTGATGGTTGGTCGTCGGGAAATCTATCGATCGGACGACTGAAATGCAAGACGACAGGGTAGACCTGACAGGTTTTGGAAGCCTGCGCTGTCAGACCTGACAGGTTTTAGAAACCTGCGCTGTCAGACCTGACAGGTTTTGGAAACCTGTCAGGTCTCAACTGGTCAGTTGTCATTTGTTTCCTCTTTTCCTATCATGGTCGCAACGTTGTCCCCTTCTCAGCGGTGTCCAAGACGTCAACATTCTCCGAACGAGGATTCCATGAAGACCCCAACGATCGCCCTTTTCATAATTCTATTGGCACTATCCCACGATGCGGCAGTCGCCACACAGCTCAAAGCAACGTCTTTGCGCTGCGAGCACCGGACTAATCCTCTCGCGATCGATGCAGCCGAACCGCGTTTAAGCTGGATCGTCGAGTCGCCACAGAGAGGCACCGTACAAACCGCATACGAAGTACTCGTCGCCAGCGATCCGAAGATTCTCAGCCAAAACCGCGGAGATCTCTGGGAATCAGGAAAAGTTGCAGGCGGCCGGAATACTCAGATTGCCTACGCCGGAAAATCTTTAGTGACACGCACATTGTGCTTTTGGAAAGTCCGGATCTGGGATAACCACGGGAATGTCTCTCCCTTCACATCTCCCGCTTCGTGGAGAATGGGTTTGCTTGAAAACAAGGACTGGAAGGGAACATGGATTGGTCTGACAGGCGGTGCTTCCAAAGATCTCAGGCCGGCGCCGTATGTAAGAAAAGAGTTCAGCCTGGAGAAGGGTATCCGCAAGGCCACCGCCTATATCACCGCCCGTGGATTGTTCATCGCAAGCCTGAACGGCAAGCGCGTCGGCTACGACGTTCTCTCCCCGGAATGGACAGACTACCGGAAAAGGATCCAATACCTCACCTATGACGTCACTCCCCTGCTCAAGCGGGGAGCAAACTGTGCCGGCCTCATCATTGGCGACGGCTGGTACCGCGGTTTCGTCGGATTCGGGACCCAGCCCAACAACTATGGCGACCAGACCAGCGCTCTCATGCAACTGCACGTCGAATTCGCAGATGGCACGGAGCAGGTCATCGTGACGGACCAATCGTGGAAAGGAGCATCTGGACCGATTCTCTACTCAGATCTCCTGATGGGAGAAGAATATGATGCACGTCGGCAAATGAACGGCTGGGACAAACCAGGATTCGATGATGGATGGTGGCAGCCCGTTACGGTGTTTCCCTCGACAACTGCACGACTCGTCGCTCTGCCCACAGAACCGGTGCGAATTACGCAGCTTTTCAAACCCAAGAAGATAACCGAGCCTCAGAAAGGGGTCTACGTCATTGACCTCGGTCAGAACTTCGCCGGATTCGTCCGGCTGAAAGTCCGCGGGCTGGCAGGAACAGAAATCACCGTCAGACACGCCGAAGTTTTGAATCCCGATGGTACGATTTACACGACGAACCTGAGACGTGCGAAAGCGACGGAGAAGTACACGCTTTCGGGCAAGGGAGTTGAGACGTACGAGCCGCATTTTACCTTCCATGGTTTTCGGTACGTCGAGCTCACCGGCTATCCCGGCACACCTGGAGCGGATGCCCTCACAGGCTGCGCTATCAATACAGACCTGCCGGTGAGCGGATCATTCAGCTGCTCCGACAAAACGGTGAATCAGCTTGTGAGCAACATTCTCTGGAGCCAGCGCGGGAATTTCATCAGCATACCGACCGATTGCCCCCAGCGCGACGAACGCCTTGGGTGGATGGGCGACGCGCAGATCTTCGTCAGGACGGCATCGTTCAACATGGACGTCTCCTCGTTCATGACGAAGTGGATGTACGACGTCGTTGATGCACAATCTCCCGATGGGGCATTCATGGATACATCCCCATTCATCGACAAGAATGGGACGTTTGGGGCGCCGGGCTGGGGCGACGCGGGGGTGATCGTTCCCTGGAACATCTATCGCTGTTACGGCGACACAAGGATCATCGACGAACATTTTGATGCGATGGAGCGATGGATGAACTACATGGCGTCGTCAAATCCCGACTTCCTGCGCAAGAACGGTCGCAACAACGACTATGGCGATTGGTTATCTATCGAGGCGGAAACGCCAAAAGATCTTCTCGCGACTGCATTTTGGGCATATGACGCCTGGCTGCTGGCGGATATGGCTAGGGCGACTGGGCGCACAGAGGCACAAAAGAAATACGAGGCGGTGTTCAATTCGGTAAAAGCCGCCTTTCAGAAAGCATACATCGGCGCCGACGGAAAAATCCACGGCACTACACAGACCGGTTACGTCCTGGCGCTTGCTTTCAACCTGATGCCCGACCATCTCCGCCGGACTGCAGCGCAGTTGCTTGTCGACGACATCAAATCCAATGGTGGCCATCTTTCGACCGGGTTTATTGGCGTGAAATATCTCAACCCGGTATTGACAGAGATGGGGTATGCTGATATCGCATTCAAGCTTCTCTTCAACAAGACTTTCCCTTCATGGGGATTTCCTGTAACGCAAGGTGCAACCACCATCTGGGAACGATGGGACGGATGGACAGCAGAGAAAGGATTTCAGGATCCCGGCATGAATTCTTTCAATCACTATTCGATGGGATCTGTCGGTGAATGGCTCTACCGGCACGTGGCCGGCATCGATCTCGGGGAAAAACCGGGCTACAAAGAAATTGTCGTCCACCCGCACGTGACCGGGGAATTGAGTCACGTCAATGGCAGCTACGTTTCGCCGCAGGGAGTGATCAAGAGTGCGTGGGAACAGAAGAATGGAAAACTGAAGCTCGATGTCACCATCCCGGCAAACACCGTGGCGCTCATTCATGTACCGGCAAAGAGTGAAAACGTGGTGCGAGAAAGCGGAAAAGCTGTCAAGAACTCACCTGAGCTGACCTTCATGCGGTTTGAAAATGGGTTTGCGGTTTTTAAGGCGGGCTCGGGAGTGTATAGGTTCGAAAGTTCGTTGCGGTAGAACGAGGAAGAAAGAACGAGGAAGAAGGTGACCTTCAACATGTTTCAGCGAGGATGAAGGTCACCTTCAGCATAGCACTCATCGCTTCTTGATGAACGTCCCGTTCTGAAGTTCTGCATAAGCCTGCCTCAGTTCCGCTTGCGTATTCATGACGATCGGACCATGCCAGGCAACAGGCTCCTCGAGAGGTTGACCGGAAACCAGAAGGAATCTGATTCCTGAATCCCCCGCCAGCACTGTCACCTCGTCCCCCGAGTCGAAGAGAACAAGCGAGCGATTTCCGGCCTCGGAAAGGACCGGAGTTCCGTCCGATCCCACAAAATCCGTCTTAACGGCCCTGGGATCGGAGGCATCTTGAAACGAACCCGATCCTTCGAAGATATAAGCAAAGGCGTGTCTCGTCGTCTCGACCGGCAGCTTTTTCCGGCGACCGGGCGGTACCCAGACATCGAGGTATCGCGGGTCTGCCGCGATCCCGTCTACCGGACCTTTCCTGCCCCAAAAACTCCCGCAAATAATCCGAACACTCGTGCCATCATCATCGGTAACTTGTGGGATTTCCTTCGAGGGCACATCCTGATAGCGCGGGTCGGTCATCTTCAGCGACGACGGCAGGTTCGCCCAGAGCTGGAATCCGTGCATCCTTCCCTTCTGGTCCCCTTTCGGCATCTCCTGGTGCAGAATCCCGCTTCCCGCAGTCATCCACTGCACATCCCCGGACCCCAGCGTCCCTTTATTTCCAAGGCTGTCCCCGTGACTGACTTCTCCTGCCAAAACATACGTGATGGTCTCGATGCCGCGATGCGGATGCCAGGGGAATCCGGCAAGATAATCCTCCGGCTTTTCGTTCCTGAAATCGTCGAACAGGAGGAACGGATCATACTCCCCCGTATCTCCGAAACCAAACGCCCGGCGCAGCCGGACACCCGCCCCCTCAATGGTGGGCTGTGATTGCACGATGCTTTTAACGGGTCGAATAGACATTTTCGCTCCTCTCCGGTTTCATCCCTTCCCCCTCTTTCCATCCCACATCATCTCCTCATGATGAGAACACGAATCCATCTCGGGAGGTTTCATTCAGGATACTCTGCGACACGCGCAGTGTCACCCATCAGGCCAAGCTCATCGGATTCTTTCGTTTGATACCGACGGTTTCGAAATTGACGCAATGGCGATCGCCGCCGACCACCGGTGTGAACAGGTGAACCGTCCCGTTGTCCTCTTGTTTGTAGGCATATTTCTGGTCGAGGTGGTAGTACAGCCTGCCGAAGATGATGTCGCCGTCCAGGCCGAACTGTCTGGCGATCTCATCGATGCTGATCGGCACGTAGATCTTCGACGAACGGTTCGGTGACTTCTCGTTGTACGATGCAAAGATATCGTAGTATTTGCGATAGATCGTGTCGAGCAGTTGCAGATCCGTCGGAAGGTGATTCACGGGACCTCCAGGGAAGTGAATGTCGGGGACAATTGTTCAAACGAGAGTCAGCTTCAGTATCAAAAAAACCAATGAAGCGAACAGATTGGTAATCGGAACCGGCTTGCCGGCGATGCTGGCATCCCACCAACCGTCCGTCAGCTTTTCAGACTTGTCGATTTCAGTGATCTCCAGCCATCCGCCTTCCAATCGGGCCACGGCACGCCTTGTGGATTGGGAGAACAACCGCGCAGGCGCACCGCATATCAAAAACACGAAGTACTGGATGGGCGTGACAACCACCAGCCAGACGAACATGACAGATGTCAGCATGGTCACCAGGAAGATTGACACAAGCGAATCAAAAGGCGGGCGCGTTCGGGATTCGGTTTTGTTCTTTCTCATGTGTGTGCCCATGACAAAGAGCGGTAAACCAACCAATTGCAGACAAGCTCCCAAATAGATGAGGGGGTGGGCGGAGATCAGGCCCACATGTTTGTTCACATCACCCCATGCCAAGGAAACGAGCGCAGTGACCAATCCAACCAGTGCGCCGTTCTTCATATACCAGTCCACATAGGTGACGTTGAACCATTTCGTGAGCAGCCAATGATTGAGGACGCTCAGTGCGAGGACAATGATCAGTCCGACAACGATAGCCGCGGATGTTCTCTTGTTCATTCTCGGATCCTTTCGAATCTACGCGGCGCCGGCATCCCGGAGCTCAACGGACAAGCACCAGGTTACGGGTATGCCGGGGGTTAGCCGCAGCCAGTCGACACCGCCGGTCTTTAGCCATGGACTTCGCGCAAGTGCTTGACGAATTGCTGAATAAGCTTCTTCAACGTAGGAAGATGAACATCATCAAGCCGCTTGACATAAACGCACGACCCCCTCAATTTGTACTTTCCGAGTTTCTTCAAGAGCTCAAGACGCTGTTGAGAGCATCCCATAACATAGAGTGTCAGGTTATCTTTTCGAGGCGCGAAACCGACCAGACCGGCGTCCCCTTTTTCGTTTTTGCTTCCACTGCCCAGTTGAATCCTCCCTCCGCGTTCGGCCAGTAGATCATTCTTTGTTGTGTTTCCTGGGACGGCCTCTGCCAAAAACCGGAGCGATCCGCGCATCAAATGGAACACAGAATGGCGCCGCAGCATTCCCTGCCGCTTAGTCCCTTGCTATTCCTAGCTGCACCAGGCATGGCGGTGAGGATTAATCGAACTCTTTTCTCGGAGCCGGTTGATCTGGCCCGACCTGACCGATGCTGATATCCGCCTTGTAGTAGTTTTCACCCCGGATCGGCACCCCAAAAAGGTGCCGCAGCATCGCCAGTTGGCCGACGTGGGAGATTGCATCTGCGATCGGACCCTGGAACAAGCGTTCCAACGGGCAGGCAACCGTTGAGGAGGTCGCCAGGTAGGAATCGAATTCTGTGACCGTATCGTAAAACCGGGCGACCTCACGATCCCACTCCTGAGGAGGTGAGTTGCGCCAGATCTCGTGGCCTTTCGCCATTGAAAGGGCCCAGTCAAAAAGATCGCCCATGTGCGCAACGATTTCAACCGGAGCTCTGGATTCCGGTTTGACGCGGAATGCCTGGAAATCCGCCGGAGCATCCCGCAGGGTTTTAGCACCCCGATAGATCATGGTTGCGAGCGCATGCCGGATCATGTCTAAAGGTTTGATGTCGTTGGTCATTTCTTACCCCCCTTGATCTTGTCACCTGATGCCTATCCTCATCGCTCAGAAATCGTGCCTTTCTTTGAGTAGAACTCATCTCAGAACCCCCCTTGGCGCCTCTTCCCGGCTTCGCTTTCTGAATCCCGCTTATGGGCGGAATCCAAGAGCGGGACTTGGCGGTTAAAATATAACCGCAGAGATCGCCAAGAACCGCAAAGGAAAGATGCCGTAGAACCACAAGAATCTGTTTTTGAGATGGCTTCTGGAAATTTCAGAACTTCCGGACATCTCCGTCGAAATATCCCTCTTTGAACGTCGGCTTCTCGCCGGCAAGCTTCAGGAAAATATCGAGCGGGACCACTTCGAATTCAGATCCAAGCTTGTCACAAATCGATTTGACTCTCGCGACATCGCTGTACTCCCGCACATGGACGAGGAGGAAATAGGGTCGTTCGCTGTTCAGGGCGGCGAGCTCCTCGAGGTCGGCAGCTGCTTCCGTTTCGGGTTTCTCGGCGGAGAGGTAGTAGTCGTACGAGATAAAGGGACGTTTATCTCTCACGGCGAAAGTGTGCGCGGCGAAATATCCATTGAGGAAGCCGATGGCATCCGGCATCCCCGCATAGTAGGCGTCGACGATGTCTCTCGGCAGATCGTTATTGCCCGCCTCCATCTTGTCGGCCGCGTAGTCCATGATTTCAAACACTTTGAGATCGAGCGAGTCCATCAGGTTTTTTGCGTTCTCGATCTCCTTCGGCAGCCATTCTTTCGGGAACGCCCTGGGATACATGTAAGAAGATCCTGACAAGCAGCCGATGAAGTAGTCGTTCGGTGTGGCCTGTGAATAGAAATACTCCATCATTGCCGGCGACATGTATTGGAATTTCATGGACACTTCCCAGGCGTAGGGGATCGAGCCTCTCCCCGGCTTCACCCACGCCCCGATTCCAAGCCCGTCTGTCTGCACCAGGGCAACGTAAACTTTCCTCTCAGGGATGTACTTCTTCCCCGGCTGGACGTTGTGGTTGTTCCTGAACTTGAAACCCGGCGTTGGCGGGACGCGGTACAAGAAACTGGTATTGGGCAGATTGTGCAATCCATCCACCGTCAGTGCGTAGGAGGATGTTAGTGTGACCCATTCCTCTTCAAGGTCCTTCTTGTAGGAATGCCATCCCATCACCTGGCTGAGGGGTTTCATATCGGAGAGCAGTTTCTTTGTCAGACTGCACTCCAGCGTGTCAGTTTCCCGGGCGGAGAGATCTGTGAAGAAGGCCTTCTTCATCATCCCATAGTCGGCTACTCCCGGCAGCATCACCGTTCCATGCTCACCGCCAAGCCACACGATGAGATCTTTCGCGCATCGCGGCCAGTACTTCTCATATGCCCACGTAAAGATCTCATAATCTGTTTTCCCGGTGAATTTGGCTCTGAAATCCTCAATTCGCTTCAGTCCCAGGCGTTCGGCGAGAGGAATCAGCTCCTCCGTGATCACGATCCCTTTTTCCAGCCCGGCGAGCGTGTAGGCAACAATGAGGGAAGTCCGGACGTTCTTGTCCCAGATGATGTATCCTTTAATCTGCTGCTTGAAGATCTGCAGCGCTTGTTCCAGAGAACTGAGTTTCGTGAAGGTGAAGTGCCTCTGCTTTTCAAGATAGTTGAACAGCTCCCCCGTATAGTTGAAAGAATACCTGGGCCCGTAGATGAAATAGAGCTGGGGGTTCGTCTCATTGACGATTCCCTGGAGAGCGATGAAACAGGCCTGCCTGCCGAGTCCGGAACCAATCTCCCAATCGTCTGTCATCTGATAGACGTACGCGTTGTTCGCGTCAGCCCTCTTGAACACAAATACCAGATCCGGACCGACTCTTCTGCTGCTTCTTCTTATTCTATAGGTAAGGAGGGTCTTGTCAGAGGATAGCTCGAACGTGTTGTCCACCTCGAGCTGCTTCGTGCCTTGAGAGAGCGCGACCGGGTAGCGTTCGCGAATCGCCAGAATATTATTCTTTGTCCAGCTTGCCGTAACTTCTTTTCTTGATCGAAAGGGAAGCTTCAGCCCCATGTACAAGCTGGACATGAATGTCCTGTCCGTCACGGACACGGAATTCACCCCACCGTTAGTCTTGAGGACCATTGTTTCTGAAGCCTTCCGCTTCGGGCCGAATTCCTTCACGACAGTGACTTCATCCTGCATCACGGTAAACTGAATCGTCATGTACTGAAAGTAATCGAGGTCGGAGCTCCCTGCCTTGATGAGTTTCCACTTTCCCTGGAATGCCAGCTCCTGGGCTGATAGTCCTGTGATGACGACAAGCGATAGAACGACGATACGAAAAAGGGATGTCATTGGTTCTCCGGGAGAATTGGTTAAAGCGTAGTCAGTGACAGCGTAAGATCATATGCGATTCTTCCTGCCCGCAAGTTGTCAAATCGCGAGGCGGTGAAGTTTCAGCCGCCCCCGAACTGAAACCTCCCCGAAAAACAACATCCCGGCGAGCCGCGGCAGGCAAGGACGCAAGGAGGAGCGAAGGTTGGTTTCTTAGGACTGTTCCAGACGATCAGTCCCGCAACATTCGGCCTTTGAATTGCTGAAAACTAATCTGCTTCGCTGATTTGTTGAGACTGATGACGACCGTGGAGGTGTCAGTTGTGAGATCGATCTTGTAGCTCTCGTGGACTCCGTAGTCGGCAACTGCAAAGTAGAGCGAGTGGCTGTCGTTCGAGAGCTCCTTGAACCCGCTCGACCAGGCGAGACTGAGAACGTCATTCGTCGTGATGCGCGATTCCAGAAGCGGCTTATCATCGAGAAGAAGCGTCACGAGATCGTTTTGGAAAGAGGATCCTATCTCAAAAAGTACAAGAACCGTCCTCGCGGGTGACTGAGTGGACTCGTTGCAAGCACAGGGCAAACAGAGAATTATCGATACGAAGAGGAGAGAGATCCGGTGCATAATCGATCTGACCTTGCGTTTGTTTCATCCGTTCACAGGCAAGTTGGGAGTCATTTGCGATGAAAAGTCTTCAGGCTCGCTCGAACTCGCTAATCTGTTCTCTCGAGGTTGCGGCCTGTCAGGTTTTGAATACCTGAGAGGTCTTCCCCCACTCCCGCCTACCGGTTGCGACCCGATCTGCGGCGGCGGCGCCTGCCAGCGGACTTTGATCCGGTGCCAGGTTGCCTGTCCCCGGGCGCTCTTTCGACGACCGGCGGCGGCGCAGGAACATGGCTCTGATCCTGGTTTACGGAAAGAATTGCCTCACAGAGCAGTTGGATATTCCGATTGAGGCTGTATCGTATCATGAAATACCATGGCATGAGGGTGAAAAGCAAAGTCACCAAAAGATACAGCGCCCCAAGGAGAGGGTTGTTGCCTCCGGAGATTAACGCAATTGCGGAGCTCATGAGATAGACACCAAGCAAACTTGTCATTGCGGCTCCTGCATATCCGTATCTTATCCAACGGCCGGAGTACTCATCAGTCTGAATTTGTTTTGCCTTCTCGGCCATCTTGACGAGTGCAATTCTTGTCTCGGGTTTCATACGCGCTGTTCCTCCTTTTGGTGAATATAACCTGACGCCAGCTAACGGCGTGAGCTCCGCCTTCGCCTCAGAACCGCCTTTGGTTGAAAGTCCCGATTCGACCCACCATGCGGCAGTTCTCTTCCCCGTCACTTTGGCATCAGGAAATCGCCGTCAATGATCAAGAGCTTCACTTCCCGCTCTGCAAGAGAACGATGAGAGCTCAGGTTGTCGGACACAATATAAGTCATTCCTTCCTTCAAAACGTACTTCTCCCCGCCTTCATGTTCAGTGATGAGTTCTCCCTCAAGGCAGTGCACGATATGGCCCTTCTGACACCAATGATCGGCCAGGTATCCGGCTGAATACGTCACGATCCGGACTCTCAAGCCCGGAAGCTGAACCGTTTTCCAGTACGCCGAGCCCGTTGATCCCGGATGCTCGATGTTCTCAATCCCGCCCCAATCTATTACCTGAAAAGGAATGTTGTGTTGAGTCATGGTGACGACGAGCCTTCATTCTGTTGAGCGCTTGAATGGAATTTTCAGTATGTGACGAGATAACTTCAACCACGTCCTTTACTCCGCATGTGCTGATCTCTTTCGTCGTTACGGGCATAAGAGCCTCTTCATGTTATGATTGAGCATGAAGGTATCCGGGCCCGGGTCGTGAGACCGGGAACTGTCTATTTAGCGGGTGTTCATTTCAAGAGCGGGCGCCTTCCACGTCGGCTCCTCACCGGCCAGGCCTCGTCTGTAATTGACGACTTCGATATTCTCGGGTATGACTTTGATCAATAGAAGATACTTCCAGTCGGGGAACGCCTGTTTCCAGTACTCCCGCTTACGATTGAGCTTTTCCTGCATATCGTCCACGAGATACGCCTTCCCGGTGATGTTGACGTATCCGGTTGCGCGGGCGTGATCTGCGTAGTAAAGGCTGACGGTCGGATTCCCACGGATTTCATCTGCCTTGCGGCTCCGGCTATTCGTGGCCATCCAGATCGTCATGTCGCCTTCCGGAGGGAACGGATTCATGGTGCGTATTCTCGGCCGCCCGGCGGAGTCGATGGTCGCAAGAGCACAGTACTTTTGGAGACCTATGATCTCCCGCGCTGCCTCGATGAGTGAGTCGGGGTGGATTTGTTTGGGCTTTGCAGCCTGTGCGAAACCATCTGAAGCTGTGACACTAAGAAGAACCAAAGCAAATGACGTTAGTTTGAAGAACTCCCTCGGTGACATCGTTACGAACCTCCCTATGATTGATAATCAAGGCACTCCCTTCTTTCTCATTCCAATTCCTTTGTGCCTTCGTGACTTTGTGGCAATTCTTTTCGCCTGAGCTTCTAGATCGATTCTCCGGCACGCGCAGTGAACTTGTCGTCGGCCACGTTGCCGGTATTGCGCGTCTCAGCCGGCTCGAAGATGATGACTTCCACTTCCTCCTCGGCGACCGTCCGATGTTCAATGCCTCGCGGCACAACCAGAAACTCGCCTGACTTCAATTCCATCGCGCGATCACGAAACTCCACGCGGAACTTTCCCTTCCAGACAAGAAACAGCTCGTCCTGTTCGTCATGGTGATGCCAGACGAACTCACCCTTGAATTTCACGAGCTTGACTTCCTGCCCGTTCAGTTCGGCCACCACCTTCGGTCGCCAGTGCTCGCTGAACAAGGAGAACTTCTGATTCAGGTTGACCGGCACTGTTGAGTTCGTCATTTTTGTCCTGCTGCTCCTCTGCGCCATCACGCCGAAACGTTGAACGCGCTCATCCCGACTGTTCCTGGTTAGTGTTCTTCGACTCCCCTGGGGTAACGATCGGCCACCAGGTTCAATCTGACGCTATGCTCAAGGAGCGCTTTGAGGCCCGCGAGCATCAACGAGAAGCCTTGAGTCGAGTCGGTCACCTGTTTCACAAGTTCGTCCCCGTCGCCCGTGAACCCGGTTTCCGTGATACTGACGAACGTTGTGCCGTCCTTTTGGGGCGAGAATATCCATTCCACGGTGGTGAGACCACCGTATCCCGGCCACCCGATGACGATGCGCTTGTTCGGTTCGATGACCCTGGCAGCCACCGCGATCGAGATGCCGTACATTTCCCACTCCCATTGCACCTGCTTACCGGCCTCAAGCCTGCCACTGCTTTTCGTAAACCAGAACTTCGTCGTGATGTCGGGGTTGATGAGCGCCTCGAACACATCCGAGACGGGCTTGCGGATGAGCATTCCCGTCTTCATCACAGGCACTTGCCTGAGCTGGAGATTGTCCATATTGACTCCTTTGAGCAGGTAACGGACTGGAGCTCCGCCTGAGGCCGAGAAGCCTCTCGGCAGATAGAGAAGCTGCCCCGACGTCTTTGTCGGGGGCGGTTAAAATATAACCGCCCCCGAAAGCGAACTTCGGGGCGAGAAAGATCGCCAAGAATCGCAAAGAAAAGATGCCATAGAACCACGAAAATCTGTTTTTTGAGATAGATTCTAGATCCTCGGTCGTCATCGGGCGAGTACGGCAGCCGCAGCCAGCGCGACCACAAACGCGGGGACTACTGTCGATAACTGCTCTTTGGATGTTCAACTTCTGAAACATGCTCACGCCTTCGCGGCTTTCTTGCGAAGCACAATTCCCGAGAGCAACGCCACATAGAGACGAAGAACTTGTCGGCGATCTCCCGTGAGCTGAGTCCCAGGGCAACGAGCTGGAGCACTTCCAGTTCGCGCGCCGTAATTCCCGTTCGCTGGAGAGCATCAGGGTTGGAAGTGAATGTCGTGAGTGAATCCCGACCGATGAGTGGCGTGTGCCGAACCCTGTTTCGAAAGCTCGCTCCGGCCCATAGGCCAATCGCTGTGAACAGAAGCGCGATGGCGCCGATATACAGCTCCCGCGCGTTATCAACGATGAGGAGTTTGTACTCCAGCACGCGAAGGGCGACCGTGAGCAGAGCGAGCGATACGGCGTAGAGCAGTATGGAGCGGAATGTCCTCACGGATCTATCCGGTTATAACTTACATATGAACGTCATGACATGGGAGGATGCTGAAAAGGCATCCAACCAAGCAAACTCGTCAGGGTGATCGGAGTCGAACCCTGCTATTTGCATCAATTGAGACGTTTCGTCCCTCGACTTCGCTCGGGACCGCTCAACGTGACGAAATTTTGTTTCTCCGCACTCTGCTGGGTCCCGACATCGGGGAGCCAACGATTAGACGCCCCTGAACGTTTTTACAAATTGCTGGTACTTGAGCGGAAGCCAAGTCAAAACTGACGGATAGGACTTCTTGAGGTATACAATAGCCGTTTTCAATCCGCTCCTGACCTCTCTTGTCGCTCTGATGTCGTGATGTAACACAGAATCCATACCGACAATTAAATCCGCCAGAGCCTTTCTATTGAGTTCCATGCGCCCATGCATGATGAGGAGGAAGTCGAAAGCAAATGCTGAGGGCTTCACGTCCCTGTTTTCCTTCAATGCCGCCTCAAGCGCAATGTCCTTGACTGTTTCGAGGAATTCGGCCTCTTTCGCCAGATCAGTTTTGTCATTGAACTGCAATCCGGCTTCCTTCAATTGCTGAGCACACTCGAGGATCGGCGTGTGACCATCGAAGCAATCGAGAATGATTGCGGAATAGGGAAGAATGGTATCACGCGAAATTGCCACTAAGGATGCTCCTCTGCTGTTCTGCAAAAAACAGGTCGTCACGCCGAGCGCCTGCCCGCCCCGAAGTACGATGGTGGCGGGCGGGGAGTCGAGGCGTGTGCGAGGCCAGGTACAGTCTTCGACTCCGCTCAGACTGACGATCGGCCTGCGGACGTGAACTCAGGAAAATTGTGTCAAGCAGCCTTGGGCGATGGCCCGTAACCATTTGGTCCGGGAGTTCCATCAGTGCATAGCAGCACCAACATCCAGATGGCCCCAACAAGCGGGATCAAAATGATAAAGTACCACCATCCACTCTTTCCGACATCGTGCAGTCTTCTGACTGTGACTGCAATGCCTGGAATAATCATCGCCAAGGCGTAGACCACATAGAAGAGCGGAAACGTGCCAAGAATAAGATCGACGATGGCGGCCGCAATGATAAAGAGAATGTTGAACAGGGCGAACATCCAGTATTCTTTCCGTCTTGCCCGTCCAACGAAGTTTCCATAATTGTCTTTCACGACTCTTAAGTACCATTCCATCGTTGTACCCTCCCTTTGAGTGGTTGTACACTGTGTCGGGCAGTTGAAGAACAATGTAACGGCCTGACATGGATTATGGTTGCTCACCTTCTATTGTTCCGGCGCCAGAATTTTCCTCCTGACAACGGAAAGAACCATGAAAGCTTCTTTTTCAGGTTGACGGGACCTCTTGATCTCCTATCCACACCTCCGAAGCTCGCTGCGCTAGCCAACGGCCGGGTCTGCGCTTGCGAAGTGCCTTCATTCGGGTGCCCAGTATCTATAGGCCGTAAGGATAGGGACAAGCTGTTTGCCGACAACAGAATAGAGGACCGCGTTGTCTCCTTCCTGGCCCGCCCAGCTACGCGCAATGCTAAGACTCCCGACGGAGTCGAAGGCAGCGATTATTCTAAACTCGTGTGGATTGAAAGCACCGCCGTCATCCACTCGCCAAACCGAACCCTCTTCGCTACGATCTCCAATGTAGTCTTCGAAAGCCAGGCTTTCCGTTCTGATAAGGACAAGACTCACGAGCTGAGCACTGTCAGCGGGAAGGTATTGGACGAGCGCCATACGGGCAGACGGCCCGAGTCGGCAGAGCGTCCAGCTGAATTGGACGCGAAGTCGGCGCTCAGTCTCAATGCGTCGGATCGTCATAGTGTCGAGGGGAACGCAGCCCAAATCCCCCACAAGCAACGGCCTGTGGTGTGCCAGGAAGTGTGAACTGACTATCAGAATAGTCTGATCAGGCGGCAATGAATATTCATGGGACAGGAAGATGGGTCCGGGAATAGACTGGAAGTTTCTCGCAGTGATTCTGCCACTTCTGTTTTCGGCCTGCTGATGGCGAAGGAAGGAAAGCGGGATCGGCTGCTCAGTCTGGCAGACTGCGTAGAGCGAGGTGGGTGCGGGTCTCGAGTTGTCTTCGAAAAGAATGAGGCTGTCACCGGACAGACATGAGAGGCCAAAGGCCGTCTCGAATGTGCCGCTTCTGGAATCGCTCATGGTCGAATCGACGGATTGTCGGGCCTGATCGCTTGCGCGGTCGCGCGTCTTGGAACAACCCGGGAGGTTTGTTAAGAGCAGAACGAGAACGATGATGTGTGGAAGGCGCATTGGCAGACGTACCGCTCGCTAAAGGATGGCTGCTAACCCGATTCGAGAAATCCCGCTGATCAAGATTTCAGGTATTCTTCAGGTACCGGGATGCCTTGGATTCGAAAGAATGTCAACTGGTCGAAATAACCTCTCTGAAAAACAATTAAATCATTCTTCACTTCAAAGAAACCACATCCCTGCAGTCCAAGCGGGTCACGCCATTCGAGGATCGCCCAATCGCCGGCTTCGTGCAGTTTCTCTGGTATGCACACCATCTTAGCCCGGCCGAACTCCACCTCGAAGAGCTTTTTGATCTCGTCCCGGCCCTTCAAAGGCTTTGTGACGACCTGATGGTTGATGGCGTCGGGGGCATAAAGTGCCGCCAGACCTTCGATGTCGGAGGCGTTGAAACGGTCGATCCAATTGCGAACGATTTGCGCTGGTGTCATGTCTCGCGCCTAAAAAGTCTTTCTGTTTTGTCCCGGTGTCGGGAGTTACCTCCCGACACCGACCTGATAACACCGAATGTTGTTACCTGTGCGTGTCAGGACCTCCGCCAAAAGACATGGCGGACAAGTAAGGCCTGACACCGGCGAGAACAATTCCTAATCATACCCGAATCGTTTTCTATGTTCGTCTGTCAATGACTTCTCGATTGCTCGAACCACCCCGGTTATCTTCTCTGCAAAGACGGCGAATTCGTGAAGTCTTTCACGCCTAAAAGTACAGTGGCCTACCTCGACAATATAAAACTTCTCGAACTCATGATCTATCAAGTCAAT